>Ga0209172_10000091_pt1:0-260000 | contig 261032 bp, 256 predicted proteins | sample LarsenN4metaG_FD_184113 | JGI IMG/M metagenome (GOLD analysis project Ga0209172, IMG submission 184113) | Hot spring sediment bacterial and archeal communities from British Columbia, Canada, to study Microbial Dark Matter (Phase II) - Larsen... ... | reverse complement strand
AACCGCAATCGTCTCGGCATTGGCATTCGTGTCGGCGCCGGCGCATCGCGCACAGGCGCGCATCGCCTGCGACGGTCCTTACCAGATCGTGCAGGGCTCGGCGCTGGCGACGCCGTACTGCGAGGACGCCTACCTTGCCGCGGTCGCACGCGGCTACGGCATCCGGATCTCGGACGTGGCCGTGCGCCAGAACCCCAACATCAAAGCCGAGGTCTGCCGCGCGGTGGGACATGACAACCGGGTCAGGCAGATCTGTGCAGGCTACCTGCCGGGCGATCGCGGCGGCCGGTTCAAGATGTTCTGAGCAAAACCCTGAGGCGGTGACGTCGCCCGCTCCGGCGCCTGGCCCACCCTAACGCCAGTCTCGGCGCCAAGCCGACCGTGCGCGACCTACAGCCATGGACGCGCGGCGGCCGCCTTGCGCTCGAAGGCGTCGATGGCCTGCCTTTTTTCGAGAGTAAGGCCGATGTGGTCGAGACCGTTCAACAGGCAGTGCTTGCGGAACGGATCGATCTCGAACCTGATGAGGCCGCCGTCGGGGCCGCGAATCTCCTGACGCTCGAGATCGATGGTGATGGTGGCGTTGGCGCCGCGGCTGGCGTCGTCCATCAGCTTGTCGACTTCTTCCTGCGGCAGCGCGATGGGCAGGATGCCGTTCTGGAAGCAGTTGTTGTAAAAAATGTCCGCAAAGGACGGGGCGATCACGCAGCGAATGCCGAAATCGAGCAGCGCCCAAGGTGCGTGCTCGCGGCTCGAACCGCAGCCGAAGTTGGCGCCCGCCACCAGGATCTGAGCATTACGGTAGGCAGGCTTGTTGAGCACGAAATCCGGTCGCTCCTTGCCGTCGGCGTCGTAGCGCATCTCTGCGAACAGGGCCTTGCCGAGGCCGGTCCGCACCACGGTCTTCAGATACTGCTTGGGGATGATCATATCGGTGTCGACATTGATCATGGGCAAGGGCGCCGCAACCCCGGTCAAGGTGGTGAATTTCTGCATCGGCCACGGTCTCTCATTCGACGGGAAGCGCCCGCCGGCGGTCGGCTAGCGGACGGTCGGGTCAGCGTAGCACCGGCGCATATACTCGCAACGGTGCGACCCTGAAAAGTGCATGCTGTCGCCCTTTGCCGGGCGGATGAAGTTGCACACCTCCTCAAGACCCTCCGGCGTCAGCCAGCCTTCGCGGCGGCCGCGCTGCACAGCGAAGCAGTCGGCGGTCTCCTCGTCGGGGCCGCGGAACTGATGGCCGCACTCGTGCGCGAAGATCCACTGCTTGACCGGCGTCGAAACGCGGGCCAACAGGCGCGGGTTGAGGATCAGGAAGCCGGGGTAGGCGGCGCCATAGTCGTCGAGCTGGCTGTCGAGCACAGTCGGACGCTGGCCGCAGATCATCCGCCGGTTGTCGAGCTTCAGCTGGCCAGCGGGGACGACCTGAGCATCCCCGCCAACGTGAGCGACATACTCGTCCGGGCTCGGAGGGCCTTCCGCCCTCACCGTCAAACACAGTGCGGCCGGCACCAAGCCAGCCACCAGAACCGAGAAAAGTCTCAAGCTCCTCATGCGTGACGTAATCCCCGCCGAACTGCCGCGTCAGCCACCTAGCATTGCCCGTAGCAAGGGCAAAAGGCAATGCGACGCAAGCAGAACGGCAGCACTTATGCTCATGCGGATCGAGCCGACACGGCCCGCTCCGCAGCCTCCTCTATCGCGGCCATGTCGGCATCGGAGAAGCCGAAATGATGGCCGATCTCGTGTACCAGCACATGGGTGACGAGCTGGCCGAGCGTCACCTCGCCCTCCGCCCACTCCTCGAGCAGCGGCCGGCGGTAGAGAAGAACCATGTCGGGCCCGCGTGGCAGATCCGCAACGCTTTTCTTGTCGAGACTGACCCCGTGATAGAGGCCGGTGAGCTCGTAGGGGTCGTCGATGCCGAGCGCATCGAGCACCTCATCGGTAGCATAGTCCTCGACGCGGATGACGACATCGCCGCACACGCTCCTGAACTCCTCCGGCAGCCGCTCCCACGCCGCCGCAGCGAGCACCTCGAAGTCGGCGAGGCTCGGCGCGAGCCTATCCTCCCAGTCGTTCGCGCTGCTGCTGGTGGTGGCCATGGGTATCCCGCTCCTCAGTCGGCCTTGGGGACGAGCGCTCAACCTCGGCTGGCCGTATCCTCGCCGCGAGGCTTCCGGGCGATCAGCACCAGCTCGCGCAACTGCATCAGCACGTCGCCGCCGGCGGGTTGGGGCTTCAGGAAGGCGCGCAGGCCGTGGTCTTTGCGCAGCCTTGCCGCGAGCTCGGGTACGGTGGCTGCCGGTACCGACGTGTTGCGGCACCAGGCGCTGAACAGCATCGGCTTCGCCAGCACTTCCTCATGCTCGATCACAAATCCCGCACTTCTCACTCGCTCCGCCCATTCGGTCGCGGTCAAGGCGCGGGCATGACTTGGATCGCGCAGCTTCTCGAACGCATTGTAGGCATCTGCCGCGGCGAGCAGCTCGGCCTCGGAGAGCTCGGGCGTGGTGACCTTGTCCGGTGCCAAATTGTCGACGAAGGCGAAGACGCCGGCGGGTTCGAGCACACGCCGGACCTCGGCCAGGAAGGCGGCAACGTTGTCGAAGTGATGCGCGGCTATCCGGCAGGTGACGAGATTAAAGCTTGCATCGGCGAACGGCAGATGCTCGGCCTCAGCCGGGGCGGTCTCGATATTGGCGAGCCCCTTTCGCTCGGCAAGCAGGCGCGCCTCGGCCAGCATCTCCTCGGTGACGTCGGTGGCCACGACACGAGCGACATGGGGCGCGAAGGCGGCCGCGGTGTGACCGGCACCGGTGGCGATGTCGAGCACCTGCCAGTCGGCTCGCGGCCGGGCGAGTTCGATGAGACGCTTCAGGCTTGCACCCGAGGCGTGCACCTCGGAGCTGGCATAGTTGGCGGCATTGGCGCCGAATTGCCGCTGAACGAGCGATTTCGACATGAGCAATCTATGGGCGGCAATTGCGCGGCGCGCAATACCGACCGGCATCAGGCCGGGCGCGGAGTGGCGGTCGGCTCGCGCCGGCGGCCGTTCGTCGCCATACCGACCAGGAAGGCACACGAGCCGACCACCAGCACCGCGAGGCAGAGCACAAGGAGCTTGGAGTACTTCTGCTCGAAACCGAGCAGCGGCCCGAGCACACGGGCGTAGTCGGCATTGTCGTAGAAGAAGTAGAGGAGCGCCGCGGTCATCGCGGCCAGGAAAGAGACGAGGTAGCTCCACACCGGAACATCACTGCGGCCGAGCCAAAGCGAGAAAACTACTACCGGCGCCAGGTACATCGAGGCCGTGCCCGAGATGGCCGTGGCAGCGTAGAGATCCTTGGAGCCGATGAGCACCATCACCAGCCCGCCGAGCAGGAACAGCAGCATGGCGATGCGGCCGTTGGCGACAGTCGGTCGGGCCGCGGCCATGTCGACCACGGCGAGCTTGGCGGCGCTGGCGAAAGTGGAATCGAGCGTCGACATGCACGAGACAATGAGCGCAACGTTGAACAAAAATACGGGGACATCGCCGAGCAGGCGGGCGAGAGTCGGCACGAAGCTTTCGCCAGCCGCCTTGTGGAGACCGGCCCACACACCCAGCAGGCCGAAGGCCAGGATGCACACGATCGAGAGCCAAGCGGCGTGGTAGAAGCTCGCAACCGTGGTGCGCCGGTCGGCAATGAAGCCGCGATCCATCATGACCGGATCGTGCATGGGATAGCTCACCACCTGAACCAGGGCCACCGCGAACAGCACCCACCCGGGGTTCTCCACGGTCGGGGTGGAGGCGAGCATGGCGCCGAGATCGAGCCGGCCGCTGGCTAAAGTGATGGCCATGAGTGCGGCCAGCACCACAAGGAACAGGGACATCTGGAATACATCGGTGCGGATCGACGCATGCAGTCCGCCCATCATCGAGTACGCCAGGGTGACGACGCCCAACAGCACTATTGCGAGGATGTAGGCCTGGGACCCGTCGGCACCGAAGATGAGGCCGATCACCAGCAGATTGGCGAACACCTCCGACAGCAGTCGGAGGCCCACCACGAAGTTGTAGCAACCGGTGCCGGCCGCGCCAAAGCGGGCGTGGAGAAAGGTCTGCACGCTCGGGAAGCCGTGACGGAAGCGGAGCGCGTCGATGATCCACGCGCCGGTCAGGAACGACAGGTAGTAGGCGGCATAGGCCAACGCGCCGCCGATGCCGTAGAAGTAGCCGAGGATCGCCGCGTTCATGATGGAGCGGGCGAAGATCCAGGTGGTGACTTGGCTCAGGGCGAGCGCCCACATGCCGGGGGCGACGCCGGTCGGGGAATGGCCCTTGTAGAAGGAGTCCGCGGTGCGCACGCGCGGTGAGAGCGTGATCGACGCGAGAGCAACGAGCGCGGTCGCAACGGTCAGCGAGACTGTCATCCCCATGAAGCGGGCTCCAGGCGGCCAACCTGAGCAGCATCGGGCGCGTTGTGCACACGCGCACCTGACAATGTCGTGAGCGGACCAATCGTATGGTTTGCATGCAGCAGTTCAGTCATGACACTGCAGCCAAGAGCTCGCCATGGAGGTGGCCGCCGATGGGCTTGCGGGGGCCGCGGCGGGAGGCTGGAACGTTTGTCGCCCCAAGCCGGTAACGGTAGCCCAGCGCAGGCGGGACCGCCCGGCGCACTGCGTGCGGATTCTTTCGGCGCGCTGCAGCAGGCGGCCATCGATCAGAAGCGCATCGGGAGCAGTGCAGCCTAGCCCCGGCCGGAGGCGAGCAGTGAGGGCTGGCGGCAGCCGGATCGGCAGTATTATCTTCCACGTCATCACCTGAAGGCCAATGCCGCCATGAAAGTCGGCAATCAAACCGTCGGGGCTCGGCTCCGTATCGTGGTTGCTCCGGGGATCGCCATCGGGCCCGGCAAGGCGGCGCTGCTGGAGGGCATCAAGGAGACGGGCTCGATCTCGGCCGCCGCCCGGCGCATGGGCATGAGCTACAAGCGTGCCTGGTATCTGGTCGAGACCATGAACGGCCACTTCAGCAAACCGCTGGTTGCGTCGATGAAAGGCGGCAGGGCAGGGGGCGGCGCGCGACTGACGCGGCTCGGAGAGGAAATACTGACCGCGTTCCGCGAAATGGAGCGCCTATCCGAAACCGCGATTGCACCGGTGATGAGACGTCTGCGCCGCAAGGCGGAATCGCTATAGCTGATCGGCAATATCGCTTGACATTCGCCGATGCGGCCTACAATCGATATAGCCGTTTGGCTACAATGCAGGGGAGCGACTGTCACGATCAGATCCTGCAAATTTGTCTGTTGGGCGGTCGTGGTGGTCGCGGTGACCCTGCTGCCGGCAGCGTTGGCGCGCGCGCAGCAGGACGAGCCGGTCATGGCAGCGGCCTCAGATCTCCGGTTCGCATTGGTGGAGGTGGCCGCCGCGTTCAGTAGTAAGACCGGCAAATCGGTGAGGCTGGCCTTCGGATCGTCGGGGAACTTCGCCCGCCAGATCCGGCAGGGCGCACCGTTCCAAGTGTTCTTCTCGGCGAACGAGGATTTCGTCAAAGGTCTCGCCAAGGATGGCTTCATGCGTGATGCCGGCGAGCTGTACGCGGTGGGGCGGATCGCTTTGATCGTGCCCAAGGGCTCGCCCCTGCAGGCGGACGGCACGCTCGCCGATCTCAAGGCCGCTGTCGCCGAGGGCCGAGTGAAAAGGTTCGCGATCGCCAATCCCGAACATGCTCCTTACGGCGCTCGCGCGGAGGAGGCACTGAAGTCCGCTGGCATCTGGGACGCGATCAAGCCCAAGCTCGTACTGGGAGAGAACGTGTCGCAGGCGGCCCAGTTCGCCACATCGGCCGACACGCAAGGCGGCATCATCGCCTATTCCATCGCCTTGTCACCAAGTGTTTCGGCGCTCGGAGCCTACGAGCTCATTCCTGACAGCATGCACCAGCCGCTCAGGCAGGCAATGGGCCTCCTCAGGGCTGCCGGCCCCACGGCGGTCGCATTCTACGAGTTCGCCAAGTCGCCGCCCGCGCGGGCCATCTTTCGCCGCTATGGTTTCGTGCTGCCGGGCGAGCCGACCAACTGACAACGGCCGCTGGCGAGGCGAAATGGGTTGCAGGAAAGTCGGAGCATGGACTGGACCGCACTCTGGCTCTCACTGCGCCTCGGCGTGCTCACCGTGATCGTGCTGCTGCCGATCGGCATAGGGCTCGGCCGTCTGTTGGCCTACCAGAATTTTCGCGGCAAGGAGCTGGTCGAAGCCCTCGTCGCCCTGCCGCTCGTCCTGCCACCGACCGTGTTCGGCTACTACCTCCTCGTGGCGTTCGGGGCAGCCTCGCCGATAGGCCAGCTTTGGCAGGGCGCCTTCGGGCATCAGCTGGTGTTCACCTTCGAGGGGCTGCTGGTGGCATCCGTCATCTTCAATCTGCCGTTCGCCATCCAGCCCATGCAGCGCGCCTTCGAGGCGATCGCGGTCGAGGTGCGCGAGGCCGCGCAATGCTGCGGGATGTCGCCGTGGCAAACACTGAGGCGCATCGAGATGCCGTTGGCATGGCCCGGAATCGTGACAGCGCTGGTGCTCAGCTTCGCCCACACGCTGGGCGAGTTCGGCATCGTGCTGATGGTAGGCGGCAGCATCCCGGGCGAGACAAAGACAATTGCCATTGCCATCTACGACCGGGTGCAGGCGTTCGACGACGCAGCGGCGGGGAGGATGTCGGCGCTGCTGCTCGCCATATCGCTCATCACCATCGCGGCGACATTCTATTTCTCAGGCCGCGTCGGGCGGCGGTTGGGCTGATGCCATGCAAGGGCTCAACGTCAGGCTCCGCCAGGACGCGCCGATCCCGCTCGATGTGGAGTTGGCCTGCGCGCCGGGCGAGCTGCTGGCGCTGGTCGGCCCCTCGGGAAGCGGCAAGTCCACGATCCTGAGAGCGATCGCCGGGCTCTATCGCCCGCTAGCGGCGCAGGTGTCGGTCGATGGCGAAACCTGGACGGACACCTCGCGCGGCCTTCATGTGGCGGCCTGGAAGCGGCGCGCCGGTCTGGTGTTCCAGAACTACGGCCTGTTCCCGCATATGACGGCCCAGGCCAACGTGGAGGCAGCGCTCGGCCACCTCGACGCGGCACAGCGCGGGCGGCGTGCCGTCGAGCTGCTGACGCTCGTCAACCTGCACGGGCTGGAAAGGCGCCGCCCGGCGGAACTCTCCGGCGGCCAGCAGCAGCGCGTCGCAGTGGCCCGGGCATTGGGGCGCGAGCCGAAGGTGCTGCTGCTCGACGAGCCGTTCTCGGCCGTGGACAAGGTGACGCGCGGCCGCCTCTACGAGGAGCTGGCCGCCATCCGCGCCCGCCTCGCCATGCCGATCGTGCTCGTCACGCACGATCTCGACGAGGCGCTGATGCTGGCCGACAGCATGTGCCTCTTGCAGCGGGGACGCATCCTGCAGCACGGCAGGCCGATCGAGGTGGTGCAGCGGCCAGCGACAGTCGAGGCGGCACGGCTGGTGGGCCAGCGCAACGTCTTCCCTGCGCGCGTCGTCGAGCATCGCGGCGATCCAGCCATGACCGTCCTCGACTGGCGCGGGCGGCGGCTGGAAGCCGGGCATCAGCCCGAGTGGCCCGCGGGCAAAGAGGTGGCGTGGATGATTCCCGCCTCCAAGGTCGTGCTGCACCGGCGCGACCGGCCCTCACGGGGTGAGGCCGAGAACCCGGTGGCGGGTTCGATCGCGAGGCACGTGGTGCTCGGCGATACGACGCTCTCGACGATCAGGCTCGAGGGTGGGGAGACGCGACCCCTCACCCTGCAGCTGCCGACCTACGTTGCCGAGCGCAACCGGCTAGCGGCCGGAGCTCAGGTGATGCTGTCTCTGCTGGCGAGCGCCATCCACATCATGCCGCCGGCCGAGCCGAGAAGGCGCGAACGGTGAGGCGCACGGCTCGCGGCCGCCCGTCACCACCGCGCGGCCGAGGGGCGGAAGCCGCCGCGGCGATCATGCTTGCCGTTCAGTCTGGCGCCATGTCCTCACATCGACAAAGTGGCCGGCAATGGCCGCTGCTGCGGCCATGGCCGGGGAGACCAGGTGGGTGCGGCCGCGGTAGCCCTGGCGGCCCTCGAAGTTGCGGTTGGAGGTGGAGGCGCAGCGCTCGCCTGGGGCGAGCTTGTCGGGATTCATGGCCAGGCACATGGAGCAACCCGGCTCGCGCCACTCGAAACCCGCAGCTTTGAAGATCTTGTCGAGCCCCTCGGCCTCCGCCTGCTCTTTGACGAGACCGGAACCCGGCACGATCATGGCCGCAACGTTGCCATTGACGCGCTTGCCCTCGACAATGCGAGCCACCAAGCGCAGATCCTCGATGCGGGAGTTGGTGCAGGAGCCGATGAACACGCGATCGAGCCTGATGTCGGTGATCTTCTCGCCGCCCTTGAGCCCCATGTACTCGAGTGCCCGCTCCGCCGCCCGGCGTTTGGCCTCATCGGCGATTGCCGCCGGCTCGGGTACGCGACCGGTGACCGCCACCACCTGCTCGGGGTTCGTGCCCCAGGTGACGAGCGGCGGCAGATTCGCCGCATCGAGCTTGACCTCGCGGTCGAAATGCGCGCCCTCGTCCGAGTGGAGCGTCTCCCAGTAACGCATGGCCAGGTCCCAGGCGGCGCCCTTCGGCGCCTTGGGTCGGCCCTTCAGGTACTCGTAGGTCTTCTCGTCAGGGGCAATCAACCCGGCGCGGGCCCCGGCTTCGATCGACATGTTGCAGATGGTCATGCGCCCCTCCATCGAGAGGGAGCGGATGGCTTCGCCGGCGTACTCGATGGTGCTGCCGGTGCCGCCGGCAGTACCGATCTCGCCGATGATGCCGAGGATAATGTCCTTCGCGGTCACGCCCTCCGGCAGCGTGCCGTCAACGGTTACCCGCATGTTCTTCGATTTCTTCTGGATGAGCGTCTGCGTCGCCAGCACGTGCTCCACCTCGGAGGTGCCGATGCCGTAGGCGAGGGCGCCGAAGGCGCCGTGGGTCGCCGTGTGGCTGTCACCGCAGACGATAGTGGTTCCCGGCAGCGTGAAGCCCTGTTCGGGGCCGATGACGTGGACGATGCCCTGCCGCTTGTCGTGCTCATCGTAATATTCAAGCTCGAAATCGGCTGCGTTGCGGGCCAGCGTCCTGATCTGCTCGGCGCTTTCCGGATCGGGATTGGGCATGCTGCGATCCGTGGTCGGCACGTTGTGGTCGACGACACACAGCGTCTTGCCCGGCGCGCGGACCCGGCGGCCAGCCAGGCGCAGGCCCTCGAAAGCCTGCGGGCTCGTCACCTCGTGCACGAGGTGGCGATCGATGTAGATCAGGCAGGTGCCGTCCTCCTGTCGGTCGACGAGGTGATCGTCCCAGATCTTGTCGTACAGCGTTCTTGCCATCGAGTTCGCTTCTCCAGGTTGTTCAGAACCCTTGATAGCGCCTCGCGGCCCTGCTGCAAACCAGAGCGGGCGATCGCGGCGGGGCCGGTCAAAAAAGAATGCCGGACCGCTTTCGGCGGCCCGGCTCAAGGCAAAAGTCCGCATCCCGAAGGATGGGCTGAAGGCGTCGTAAGGGAGGGTGTCGCCTTCAATCGCTGTCCGTCACAGCGAGCCTCATCAACTCCCAAGGGCGGGGCTTGTGCAATGCGGTAATCCGCATGCTTGGTATGCGAAGCGTGCATACGCTTGTCCGCAAGCGCAGCGCGCCTTACTTCCAAACGCGTACCTTGGCGACCAGGAAGTCGCGCAAAACCTGCACCTTGCGCGAGGTCTTCAGCTCCTCGGGATAGGCGAAAATGATGGGCATGGTCGGCAGCTCGACATCGGTCAGCACCGGCACCAGCTCCGTTTCCTCCTCGGTCAGGTAGTCGGGCATCATGCCGATGCCGATGCCCGCCCGGATGGCGTATTTGACGCCGATCACATTGTTCACGCGCAGCACGGGTACGCGCGGGCTCTTGCTCTCGCGCCCGGCCGTCTCGAGCCAACGGATCACCGAAAGTTGGGCCGGCGGAGAGGCGCCATAGGAGATGATGCGGTGCTTGTCGAGCTCCTCGAGCGAACGCGGAGCGCCGAAGCGACGCACATACTGGGTAGAGGCAAAAGCGCGCACGCGAACAGTGGTGAGCTGGCGGCGGATGAGGTCGCTCTGCTCGGGCTCTCGGGTGCGGAGCGCGACGTCGGCCTCGCGCATGGCGATGTCGAGCTGCTCGTCGCTCAGGATCACCTCGATGCGGATGTCGGGGTAGAGCTCCATGAATTCCCTAAGGCGCTGCGTCACCCACACCGTGCCGAGGCCGACGGGCGCCGAAATGCGCAGCTCGCCCGCCGGCTTCGTCGCCGAATCGGAAAGCATCATCTCGGCCGTGTGCAGCTTGTTCATCACCTCGGTGGCCGTGCGATGAAGCAACTCGCCTTGCTCGGTCAGCACCAGACCGCGCGCGTGGCGGTGGAACAGCGCCACGCCCAGATCCTTCTCGAGCGAGGAGACCTGTCGGCTCACCGCCGACTGGCTCATGTTCAGCATCTCGCCCGCATGCGTGAAGCTGCCGGCCTCGGCGGCCGCGTGAAAAATCCTAAGCTTGTCCCAGTCCATGCTTTCAGTCCTTGCCGAGCCATCCGCGCGCGTGCCACCCGCCCATGGAGCTCGGGCTCCGGACAGGTGGCGTAGGCATCCAGAGTTGTTGATCCTGACGGATGAAGCGCCGGGCGCGATGTGGCCGTTGACCGCCGTTTTCGGCACGCAACATTAGGCCCAATTGGCGACAATACAAGCAGAAACGGAAGCGGCTTTCGCTGGCGGAGGGCTCACTCGGCCGCCGCTCTGGTAGCGCTCGCTGCAAGATAATGCTCGGCTTCCAGCGCCGCCATGCAGCCGAGCCCGGCAGCGGTAACCGCCTGGCGGAAGACATCATCCTTAACGTCGCCGGCCGCGAACACGCCAGGTACGGATGTGGCCGTCGAATCGGGCGCCGTAATCAGGTATCCCGTCGGCTTCATCGCAAGCTGGCCTTTGAACAGCTCCGTGGCCGGAGCGTGGCCGATGGCGATGAACACGCCATCGGTCTTGAGCTCGCTGACCCGCCCGGTTTTCACATTCCTCACGCGCACGCCGGTAACCGTCTTGGGTTCAAGGGTGCCCAGCACCTCCTCGAGGGTTGTGTCCCATATCACCTCGATCTTCGGATTGTTGAACAGGCGCTCCTGCAGGATCTTTTCCGCCCGCAGGCTGTCGCGGCGGTGAACGAGGGTGACGCGGCGCGCGAACTTGGTGAGAAAGATCGCCTCCTCGACCGCGGTGTTGCCGCCGCCGACGACGATCACCTCCTTGTCCCTGTAGAAGAAGCCGTCGCAGGTGGCGCAGGCGGACACGCCATGGCCCTTGAAGGCCTCCTCGGACGGGAGCCCAAGCCAGCGGGCCTGGGCGCCGGTGCAGATGATGAGTGCGTCGCAGGTATAGGTGTCGCCTGAATCGCCCTCGAGCCGGAACGGCCGGCGCGACAGGTCCACCTTAGCGATGTGGTCCATGACGATCTCGGCGCCGACGTGCTCGGCCTGGGCCTTCATCTGCTCCATCAGCCACGGCCCCTGGATGACCTTGGCAAAGCCCGGATAGTTCTCGACATCGGTGGTGATGGTGAGCTGGCCGCCCGGCTGGATGCCCTGGATCAGCACCGGCTTGAGCATGGCGCGGGCGGCATAGATGGCCGCCGTGTAACCGGCGGGGCCGGACCCGAGGATCAGAACCTTGGCGTGACGCGCGTTGGGCATGGAAGAGACGTCCCTGGCCGGGCCGCCGCACCGCAGCAGCGGCACTCCCACTTAGGTGCCGCATCGGCGACGGTCAACCGTCTGACCGGTCCGCGCGGCTGTGATGTGCGCGCCACACATGCCCGCAATCGCGCGCGATCGGATGCCCAACCAGCCTCAGGAGTAATGATTTGGACCTATAAGATCGCTCGTGCTCCCTCCTCAAAGTTTGGAGATGCCCTTGGATCCGATCAGACCGCTTGCCCGAGTTGCAGGCGCCCTCGCCGCCGCCGCAGTGGTCTTGGCCGGTGCCACCGACGCCCGGACCGAGGATGGCTTTCAGAGCCTGTTCGGCAGCGGCTGGACGGTGGGCGGCGCGCTGGTCGTCAGCCCTAAGTACGAGGGCTCCGACTCCTACGAGGTCACGGGGGCGCCCTTCATATTCCCCGGCTCGCCCTTCGGCGGCAGCGGTATCGTCACCTTTTCCGGCATCGACAGTCTGCAGATCCGGGTGATCCGGCAGGGGGTGTTCGAAGCCGGGCCACTGGTCGGGCTTCGGTTCGGCCGGGACGAAGACGACGGTCCACTGCTCAGGGGCCTGGGCGACGTCGACGGCGGGGTGGTGCTTGGCGGCTACGGCGCGGTGCGGCTCGGGTCGTTCATTTTCACCACGTCCTATCATCACCAGGTGGGCGGCGACGACACCGGCGGGCTGCTACGGCTGCGCGGCGCCTTCGAGGTGCAGGTTACGCCCGCCACCAAGCTCACGTTCGGCGTTGGCACCAACTATGCTACCGACGAATACATGGATGCCTTCTTCAGCGTTACGCCGGCGCAAGCGGCCAACTCGGTCGCAGGCTTGCCCATCTATGACGCGGACGCCGGCTTCAAGGACGTGTTCCTGTCCGTAACGGCTGCCATGCAGCTCGATCAGCGCTGGGGTCTGTTCCTCAGCGCCAGCTATGCCCAGCTCGTCGGGGATGCCGGCGACAGCCCGGTGATCGAAACGCAGGACCAGTTCACCGGCACACTGGCGGTGACGTACAAGCTCTACTGAATGCTCCCTGCCCGGGCCAGCGCGCCAGATGCGGCCGTGGCCGATGCGAGTCGGCCTACGAGGCAGAGCTCAGAGCTTGCCGGACCCGCATGAGTGCGAAGCCAAGCAGATTGAGCCCTGGCCAGCGGTGGGGATCTTGGGCACGGGCATCGTCGGCGGCCAGGCCAATTCCCCAGACCGCGTCGACAGGACTGGCTTCTGCGAGGACGGCGTCACCGGTAGCAAGGAGCCACTGCCCCAGCTCGGCGTTCTGACGGAATTTCGCCGCATTGCCGCGTACGGCAATGTCGAAGCGGTGGGCAATCCAGCGCTTCTCATCGAAACCCCGAACGCGACGGCCAAGCATCTTTGCCCGCGCCGGATCGGGCGCTGAGAGAATTGCGGCAAGCATCTCCGTGTCGCCGAACAGTTCCGCCTTACGCGCCATCATGAAATGCTCAGCGGTTGGATAGGTCCGCCCGTCAAGGATAAAAGCCGCAGGCCACCACTGGCTGAGGACGTGTTTGCCGACCCCAGGGTTTTTGGAGGTGTGGCCCCAAAAGAACAGGAACTGCGGGCGCCATCCGGCATCGACCCCGCGCCTCAGCGCTTCAACATCATGTACCTGCATGGTGCATCCAACGGCGCCGGAGGCCGGTGAGGAACGTTCCTGCGACTATATCATGGGCGGTGGCGGGCGAGGGAGCTTGAGCAATGTTCGGAAAGGGTTGGTGCGCGCAAGCTCAAGTTGACTTCGACTCTTGGCTTCGCAGCACCGCGGAGGAGCTGGCGGCGGGGCGGCCCGGTTGACCGATCTGGCAGCCGGGTGCAGGCTGCCTGGGCCAGCAACCTGAGTTGCTGCCAATGTCACTGAAAGCCGGTCACAACCAAAGAGGGCCGGCAAAAAGGGAGGACTGAGCATGGCGCTCTCAATCGCAGTCCATCGTCCCCTCAGCCCAGCGATCGTTCGCTCGGTCCGGGTTGCAGGCCTCGCGTCGGTGATAGCGCTCTCCTCGACGCTGCCAGCCTCGCCAGCCGATTTCTACCAGGGCAAGACGATCTCCATCATCGTCGGCACAGCGCCCGGCGGCGGCTATGATACCTATGCGCGCACCATCGCCCGCCACTGGGGCAGACACATCCCCGGCAAACCCGATTTCGTCGTCCAGAACATGCCTGGCGCAGGCAGTGCAAAAGCGACCGAGCACGTCTACAGACTAGCGCCCAAGGACGGCACCACGCTCGGGGCGGTGTTCCCAGGCGCCATCGTCGGGCCGCTGTTCGATGCGCGAACGGCGGACCGCTACGATCCGACCAAGATCGCCTACATCGGCAGCGCCGACAACTCCACCCGTCTCTGCGCCACTTTCAAAACCTCCAAGATTGCCTCGATCGAGGATGCGCAAAAGATGGAGGCGACGCTGGGGGCCACCCAGGCCGGCGGCTCGACCCGCGACTATGCCTACATGCTGAACGCACTGGCCGGGACCAAGTTCAAGGTGGTCACCGGATACAAGGGCTCCGCCGACGTCGCACTGGCGATCGAACGCGGGGAGGTGGACGGCCTGTGTGGCTATGACTGGACGAGCCTCAGGGCCACGCAGTCGGACTGGCTCAAGGGCAACAAGGTCAACCTGCTCGTCCAATTCGCCATGGAGGCGGACCCCGAACTGGAGAAGATGGGCGTGCCGCTCATCTGGAAGTTCGTCGAGGGGCAAGACAAGGAAGTGGCGGAGCTGGTCGTCGCACAGCAGGTGTTCGGCAGGCCCTACATCGCGCCAGCGGAGATCCCGGCGGAACGGCTCGAGATCCTGCGCAAGGCGTTCATGGCGACGCTCAACGATAAGGAATTCCTGGCCGACGCGGAGAAATCCAAGCTGGCGATCGAGCCCGTCGACGGCCAAACCGTGCAGAAGCTGGTGCAGAAGCTCTACGCGGCCAAGCCGGCGATCGTGGAGCGCGCCAAGGCGGCGATCGCGCCGCCCAAGTGAGGCAGGCAAGCGCCGGCATGGCTCAAAGAGGCGGAAGCCGGCGCTAAATCAGCCTCAACCCCCTGAAGCTAACGTGGCCCTCACGGGCGACGATGATGTGATCGTGGACGGTGATGCCCAATGGGCGACCGGCATCGACGATGAGCCTGGTCATCTCGATGTCGGCCCGCGAGGGGGCGGGATCGCCGGAGGGATGGTTGTGCACAAGGATGATGGCGGTGGCCGACAGCTCGAGCGCGCGCTTCAGCACCTCGCGCACGTAGACGGGGGTGTGATCAACGGTGCCCTCCTGCTGCAGCTCGTCGGCGATCAGGTGATTCTTCTTGTCGAGGAATAGAATTCGGAACTGCTCGCGGGCTTCGTAGCCCATCGCGGCCCGGCAATAGTCGAGCACCTGGCTCCACGACGACAACGCCGGCCGGCTCAATATTGCACTGCGCATCAGCCTGAGCGCCGCGGCGCGGACGAGCTTCAGCTCCTCGACGACCCGATTGCCGGCGCCCGGCACCTCCTTGATGAGCGGCTCGGGGGCGTTGAGCACCTCCGCGAAGGTGCCGAAACGGTTGAGCAGCCGCTTGGCGAGATCCTTGGTGTCGCGGCGCGGAATGGCACGGAACAGCACCAGTTCCAACAGCTCGTAATCCGGCAAGGCATCGGCGCCGCCCTGCATAAACCTGGCGCGCAGCCGCTCGCGGTGGCCGACGTAGCCCGGCGCCACCTCAAACAGCTCCTGCTGCTTGTCTCCTGGCGCCCCGCCCGTCTTGCCGTCGCCGGTCGCCATCGGCAGCACCTCGCGTGAAGCCTAAGCCGGCGGATACGGCGGCTTGTCGAGACCAAGCGGGGAAAAGGTGAAGACCTCGCAACCATCGGCCGTGACCCCGACGGTGTGCTCGAACTGGGCGGATAGCTCGCGGTCGCGGGTAACCGCGGTCCAGCCGTCGGCCAGCACCTTCACCGCTGCCTTGCCAAGGTTGATCATCGGCTCGATCGTGAACAGCATGCCCGGCTTAAGCTCGATCCCTTCACCTGGCTCGCCATAGTGCAGGATGTTGGGGCGGTCATGGAATACTTGACCGAGCCCGTGACCGCAGAAATCGCGTACCACGCTGCAGCGCTGCGACTCGGCATAGCGTTGGATGGCGGCGCCGATGTGCCCGGTGGTGAGACCGGGCCGGACGGCATCGATGCCGCGCAGCAGGGCCTCGTAGGTGACGTCCATCAGGCGCTGGGCGCGGCGGCTGACGGCGCCCACCGCGTACATGCGGCTGGTGTCGCCGTGCCAGCCGTCGAGCACCAGCGTCACGTCGATGTTGACGATGTCTCCCTCGCGCAGCGGCTTGGGACCGGGGATGCCATGGCAGACGACGTGGTTGACGGAGGTGCAGATCGACTTCGGAAATCCGCGGTAGTTGAGAGGAGCCGGGTATGCGCCGTGGTCGAGGGCAAACTTGAGGACCAGCTCGTCGAGATACTCGGTGGTGACGCCGGGACGTACGTGGGGAACCAACATGTCGAGCGCGCGCGCGGCGAGCTGGCCAGCCCTGCGCATGCCGGCGAAGGCCTCCGGCCCATGCAGCTTGATCTGACCCTCGCGCTGGGGGGCGCGGCTGAATTCGAGGTTGGACATGCAGGCTGGTGGGTTGCCAGGACGATCGAGCGCTGTCGATCACTCAGTCCCAGAATGTAATGCAAACACCCAGGCCCGCAAGCGCCGGCGGCGCGCAGCCGTCAAGACTTGGCCGTGGACTTCTCCTCGCCAGCCTCCTCCTCGGGCGGGACTTCGGCCGCGGCCTGCTCGGCCATCAGGTGCTGCGCCTGGCCGACCCAGTCCTCCTTCTCAATGCGCCCGTCGAGCTTTAAGGCCTCGTCCAAGTTGGCGATGTCGTCGTCGGAGAAGGCGGCGATCTGCTCATACTTCAGGACGTTGAGCTTCCTGAGCTGCTGCTCCAGGTCGGCGGTGACGCCCTTGATCCGCTTGAGATCATCGGGCTCGCCCTTCGGCTTCTTGAAACCCTTGAAGGCTGCGCTCTGGCGCTTGGCGCGCGCGTCGGAGCGCTCGGCGATGCGTGCCGACTTGCCGCGCCGACCGCGCAGATAGTAGAGCTTGGCACGGCGCACCTTGCCGCGGCGCACCACCTCGATCTCGGCGATGTAGGGCGAGTAGACGGGAAACACGCGCTCCACACCCTCGCCATAAGAAATCTTGCGCACCGTGAAGCTCTCGTTGAGCCCGCTGCCGGAGCGGGCGATCACCACGCCCTCGTAAGCCTGGAGACGCACCGTCTGCTTGTCGCCCTCGCCCTCGATCACCTTAACCATCACCTTGACGGTGTCGCCGGGCTCGAAATCGGGCACGGTGCGCTTGGCGCTGATCGCGTCCATTTGCTCCTTCTCGAGCACCTGAAGGATGTCCATGGGGCACCTCGGTCGGGTTCGGGCAGCGGAGTGGCAGGCCGCTGGGGCGCCAGCGACACTTGCCCGGGCTGTCCGTTCGGGGAAGCTGTCAAGCGGCCTAATAACCGGAAAAGGCGCGGTTGTCGATGGAGGATCGGTCAGCGCGACTTGTTGCGCCCCGCCCAGAGATCGGGCCGACGTTCACGGGTCAGCCGCTCTGCCTCGGCGCGGCGCCACTGGGCGATCCTGGCATGGTCGCCGGAGAGCAGCACCTCGGGGATCATGCGGCCTTCCCACTCCCGCGGGCGGGTGTACTGGGGGTATTCGAGGAGGCCCTCGGTGAAGCTTTCCTCGGCGAGCGAGGCGGCGCTGCCGACCACTCCCGGCAGGAGCCGCACGCAGGCGTCGATGACGACCATGGCGGCGATCTCGCCGCCCGAAAGGACATAATCGCCGATGGACAGCTCGATGAGGCCCCTGCCCTCGATCACGCGCTCGTCGATGCCCTCGAAGCGGCCGGCAAGCAGTATCAGCCCGGGGCCAGCGGCAAACTCGCGCACCCGGGCCTGGTCGAGCAGGCGGCCGCGCGGCGACAGGTAGACGGCGGGAAGGTCGGGTGCCTTGGCGCGGGCGGCGTCGATGGCGGCGGCCAGCACGTCGCAGCGCATCACCATGCCGGCGCCCCCGCCCGCGGGATGATCGTCGACGGCGGCATGGCGGCCAACGCCGAAATGGCGGATGTCGATGGTCTTGAGCGACCAGATGCCGGCGTCGAGCGCGCCTCCGGCCAGCGAGGCCTGAAGCGGTCCCGGAAACAGCTCCGGAAAGATGGTCAGCACAAGCGCCTGCCACGCGGGCCGGCCAGAGCTTTGCGGGACGTGCGGCACAGTGTTCTCGCGGGTTTTCACGTCTGTTGAAGCGCCTCGTCGATCTCGCGGCTGATCGAGGCCGCGGCTGCTGGCGGATCGAACGCAGCGGTGATCGGACGGCCGACGACCAGGTGCGTCGCGCCGGCCCGGATGGCGGCGGCCGGGGTCGCAACGCGAGCCTGATCTTGCGGCGCCTCGCCAGCCGGTCTGATGCCCGGGGTGACGATCAGAAAGCCCGCGCCGACGGCGGCTCGAATCGCCCTTGCCTCGTTGCTCGAAGCAACCACCCCGTCGAAACCCGCTGCCCTGGCGAGCTGCGCGCGCGCCACCGCCAGCTCCGCCGGCGACAGGCCGGCGATGCCCTGCTCGCGCAAGTCGGCTGCATCGAGGCTGGTCAGCACGGTAACCGCGAGCAGTTTCGTGCCGGCCCGGCCGCGCCCGCGCACGGCAGCTTCCAACGTCTTGCGGTCCTGCCCATGAACGGTGAGGAACTCGACCCCCAGGCGCGCCGCGTTGGCCGTCGCCCGCTCCACCGTGTTGGGGATGTCGAGCAGCTTCATGTCGAGGAAGACGCGCTTGCCGATACCAACCAACTCCTCGGCCAGGGCGAGGCCGCCTCCCAGGGCAAGCTCAAGCCCAATCTTGTAAATCCCCACCGCACCACCGAGCGTTCGCACCAGCGTCCGCGCCCGCTCCATGGTCGGCGTGTCGAGAGCGACGATGAGGCGGTCGCTGGCAGCCATCATCGACATCTCGCGAGCCTCCTCACCGGCTTGTGGCGTGAGGGATGGAGCACGGGACGGGCAGCCTGTCAAAGCACAAGGGAGATATGGCGCTCATTCGCCGTGCAGAATCCTGGCCGCGCGGGCGAGCTTTTGGATAAGTGCCTTCAGCATCTCCTGCTGCGCCTTGTCCTTCAAGTGCCCCTGCTCGTCAAAGGCCTCGGCGGCATTGGCAATGGCAACCTGCTCAGGCAGCACGAGCGCTCCCATGCCGAGCGTCAGGCTCTGGCGCAGCGCAATCAGGGCGCGCAGGGCGCCGAACCGGCCCGGTGAGGCACCGGAAATGGCAAAAACCCGGGTCTTGTAGACCTGCAACGGCGCCTCGCCCTCGTCGCGGATGCGGCTCACCCAGTCGAGCGCGTTCTTGAGCAGGGGCGTAATGCCGGCGTTGTATTCGGGCGAGGCGATGAAAATACCGTCATGAACCTGCATCAACGCCTTCAGCTTGCGCGCGTTCTCGGGCGGACCCTCGCGAGACTCGAGGTCACCGTCGTAGATCGGCATGGGATAGTCGCCGAGGTCGGCAAAAGTTGCCGGAAGGCCGTTCGCGTTGGCAATCTCGGCACCGAGCCGGGCGAGCCGCTTGTTGAATGACGCCTCCCGCGCACTACCTGCGATAAACAGCAATCGGACCGCCTGATCCATGTGTCGGCCTCAACCCCGGCGTGCACGCAAGCCTGCTTGCAGATTTTCCGCCGCCCTTCGCGGCGGTGTCATGGGCCAATATAGTACGCCATGATAGGCGTTGGGCGGGCACCGGTTGCCTCAGTAACGGGCCCGAGCCACATTTCGTGCCTCAAACGAATCGATTGCCCGCCGGACATGTCACACGAGGACCCCCCATCACGCGACGCGGCAACCGCGAGGGACCGGCTCGCAGCGACGGACGAGGCCCACAGGGCCGCCGGCCAGCCGGTGCTGAGCGGCCTGCCGCTCGTCCTGCCGCCTGCGCGCAGGGCGCCGAACCGGAACGAGATGGTGGGCCTCGCAGCGGCGATCGCCATCCACGGCGGCCTACTTGTCGCGGTCGTACATGGCACTGGGCATGCGATCGTCGGCGGCGGCGGTAGTGAGCTCGATGCCATCAACATCGACGTGATCGCCGCCTCTGAAGTGCTCGAGGCTGTCGCCAGCGACCGCAAAGAGCGCACCGCGCCGGAGGCTGCAGACTCGGAGGTGGCGCGGGCGCCGAGCATGCCCGAGCCGGCCGGCGTCGAGCCCCGCAAAGCGCTGCGAGAGGAAGCGGCGCTGACGACGCCCCAAGAGGCTGATGAGCCGGTGCAGGCAGAGCCCGCCGTCGAGGAGCACGAGGATCGCAGAAAGCAGGACAAGGGCGTCGGCACGGCCGCGAGCCTGCCTGCCACGCCCGCCCGCGGCACCAGTGCGGTTGCGCTCGATGCGCCGGCGCTCGCGGCTGCGCCGCCCGGCATCGAGCGCGAATATGCGCGTATCGTGCTGTTTGCGCTCGCCCGCAACAAGCCGAAGGTGGCGGGTGGCGACCGCGGCACGGTCAAGATCGGCTTCACGGTTACCGCCAGCGGCAAAGTGGGCTCGGCGCGAGTCGCCAAATCGAGCGGCAAGGCGCGGCTCGACGAGGCGGCGCTCGCCGCCGTCCGCTCGACGGAGTTTCCCCTACCCCCTCCGCAGCTTGGGAACGTCGTGCTCGCCTACGAAATCCCGTACATCTTCCGGTAACACGAGTCCTCATGCAACGTCTGTCCCGTCCGCTCGATGCCGTTGCGCCCCACTATGATGTCGTCGTGGTCGGTTCCGGCTACGGCGGAGGAGTTGCCGCGGCGCGGCTTGCGCGCGCGGGGATGCGCGTGGCCGTGCTCGAACGGGGGCGCGAGATCCAGACCGGCGACTTCCCGACCCGTTTTCCAGAGCTCAGCAGGGAGTTGAGAGTGACGGGCCGGCACGTGCGCACGGGCGCTGAGACCGCGCTCTACGACGTGCGGATCGGCGAGGACATGCATGTAGTGGTCGGCTGCGGGCTCGGCGGCGGATCGCTTGTCAATGCAGGGGTGGCGCTGCGGCCCGATCCGCGCGTGTTCGCCGACCCTATCTGGCCCGGGCAGCTTCGCCAGGACGGCCTCGTCGAGGAGGGTTTCCGGCGCGCGGAGCGCTGGCTGCGGCCGGCCGCCGACCCTTTGGCCGCCGGGTTCCCCAAATTCCAGGCGCTGGCCCGCGCCGGCGAGGCCGTCGGCCAGGCGCCGGTGGCGCCCCCGGTGGCAGTGAGCTTTCAGGACACGGTCAACCCTGCCGGCATTGCGCAGCCCGCCTGCACGCGTTGCGGCGACTGCTGCGGGGGTTGCAACGTGGGCGCCAAGAATACGGTAGCGCAGACGTATCTGCCTGAGGCTGCCCGCAAGGGTGCCGAAATCTTCACACAGGCCAAGGTCCGCTACGTGGAGCGCGCGAAAGAGGGAGGCTGGCACGTGCACGTTGCGCGGCTCGATGGCGGCGCCGGCACCCAGACGCACATCACCATCACCGCCGCCAATGTCGTGCTCGCCGCCGGCACACTCGGCAGCACGGAAATCTTGCTCAGATCGCGCGAGCACGGGCTCGCCCTTTCGGACAGACTCGGCGAGCGGTTCTCGGCCAATGGGGACATCATCGCCTTCGGCTACGGCGCCGCTGTACCCGTCAACGCCATCGGCATCGGACATCCGCCCAAGGCCGATCTGCCCGCCGTCGGCGCTACGGTCACCGGCCAGATCGAGATCTGCGACGAAGCGAACCTCGACCATGGCCTGTGCGTGCAGGAAGGCGCGCTGCCCTCTGCGATCGCGCCGGCGCTGCCGGTCATGTTCCTGCCCAACGGACGGTTGCTCGGTGCCATCCAGAGCCTGGTGTCCGGCGTCTACAAGGGACCGTTCGCGCGGCTGCAGACGTTCTTTGCCGTCTCGCACGACACGGCCGCCGGCCGGCTCGTGCTGGAAAACGGCGAGATCGTGCTTTCCTGGCCCGGCGCCAAGGACGAGCCTGTGCAGAAGCGGCTCGATGAGATACTGTCGCGGCTGGTCACTGCAGTGGGTGGCACCTACGTGAAGAACCCGCTCGCCGGTACCGTGCTCGGGCGCCAGCCGGCAACGGCGCACCCGCTCGGGGGAGCGGTTATGGGTAAGGATGCGGCGGAAGGCGTCGTCGACCACAAGGGCCGCGTGTTCGACGCGAGCGCCGGCGGGACTGCCGTTCACGCTGGCCTCTACGTCGTCGACGGCTCGGTCATCCCGCGCTCGCTCGGGGTCAACCCGCTGCTCACGATCACAGCGCTCGCCGAGCGCGCCATGCTGCACTTCGGTGCGGACCATGGGCTCGCGATCGCGGATGGGTGAGCGGCGTCGCTGCCTTCTTGTGCCGCGCTCACTTGATCGCCTAGATGGCCACAGGCAGCTCGCCTGGTTCGTCCGGGGAGCTTCGGGGGAGTGCGCTTGGGGAGTGTCATGAGTACATCGACCACTGAGGCGCAAAGACTCAAAGTCTTCGTCTCCTACTCACGCGAGGATGCGCCGTTCGCCGACGAACTGGTCGACGGGCTCGATCTTCTCGGCTTTGCCACCACCATCGATCGCCATTCGATCCTGGAGGGGGAAGACTGGAAGAAGCGGCTCGGCGCGCTGATCGCCGACGCCGACACGGTCGTGTTCATCCTTTCCCCGGCCTCGGTTACGTCCGCCGTCTGCGCCTGGGAAGTGGAGGAGGCGCACCGGCTCTCCAAGCGCATTCTGCCGGTGTTGTGGAAGCCGGTCGGCGAGACACCGGTCCCGCCGCGCCTGGCTGCGCTCAATTACGTGCGCTTCGACGGCGGACGGCCATTCGTCGCGGCGCTCAGAGCGCTCGGACGCGCACTGGAGTCAGACGTCGAATGGCTGCGCGAGCATACGCGGCTGCTGGCGCGCGCCATGGAATGGGACCGGGGAGGCCGGTCGGAGATCCGGCTGCTGTCTGGGCGTGACATCGATGACGCGAAACAGTGGGTAGCGCGCCGACCGAAGGATGCGCCAGAACCCACGCCCCTGCATCTCGATTTCATCCAGCAGAGCGAACGCGCCCAGGCCGCGCGCCAGAACGAGGAGGCGCGCCGGCTGCAGGAGATGGCTGCCGCCACAGCGGCGCGCGAGGCTGCGCTTAAGGCGGCCGAAGTTGCCACGCAGGAAAAGGCCCTGGCCTCACGACGCATGGTGCGGTGGACGCTCGCCGGTGCGGCAGTGGCGATGCTGTTTGCCATAGCGGCAGGAGCGGCGGCCTACTACGCCTTCGAGCAGCAGGCGTTTGCCGAACAGCAGAGAATGGCGGCCGAAGGCCAGAAGCGCTTCGCAGAAGATCAGAAACGCATTGCCGAGCAGCAGACTCGCATCGCCAAAAAGCAGCGGGAGCTGCTCGCCCCCGGCCCGCTGGTCGAGACCAAGCTCGGTGACATCGACGCCCCAATCGTCGTCATCGAATATTCATCCGTCACCTGCCCGCACTGTGGCAATTACCGCGCGAACACGTTCCCAACGCTCAAGGAGAAGTACATCGACACGGGGCTGGTCCTCTATATCAGCCGCGAGTTTCCCCTCGATGAGCTGGCGGCGGCCGGCTACATGCTGGCCCGTTGCAAGAAATCCGACCAATCCTTCGCCTTGATCCAGAGCATGCTGAGGAGCCAGGACAAACTGTTGGTCGGTACAGACACGCCGGCCGAGCGGCTGTTCTCGGTGGTCAGGGAGGCAGGCTTCTCGCGCGCGGAGTTCGAACGCTGCCTTGCGGACAATGAGCTCTTCAGCGCGGTGGCGTCGGTGCGCCAGCGCGCGCACGAAAAGCACGGCGTCAACGCGGTGCCGACGTTCTTCGTCAACGAGCACAAGCTCGTCGGCAATCACGAACTCAAGGAGTTCGAGGCCATCTTCGCTCTCTATCTCGACCGGAAGGACTAGGCCGGCCGTCGATCGTCAGCGCACGATGGCGATCGAGGGAGGCGCGCGGCGCGCGCCTGGGCGGGCCGGGTGCTGCATGACCGGCCGAGCGGTGCCGAAGAATGAACGCAGCAGCGGCGAGTCCTGCCACTTCAGCCATGTCTGCTCGGCCAACCACCTCAGTTTGCGGGTGGCTTCCGGGCTCGCGTTGTCGAGACGGGTCAGCTCGTCGCCCTGCCGGTCCTCGTCGGGCGCGTCGACGTAAACGTAGCGGTCGCCGATCCAGGCCTCGGCGATCTCCATGGCCAGGCTCTCCTGCGCCTCGATGGTGAGCAGCACGAGATCGCGCGTGGAGTTGAGCATACGCCGCCACAAGGCGCGCGGACCGAACGATTGAAGGTGGTGGCGGTCGAACGACTGAGGCTCGGCCGGCGCTGCGGTGCCGATGTGCAGGACGTGGATCTTGTCGGCGGGAAGCGCGAGCTTGCGGCGAAGCAGCGAGATCCCGATCAGGCTCGGCGCGTTAGCCGCAAGCCCACCGTCAATGAGCCAGTCGAACTCTATCCTGTGCTCCGGGAAGTAGGTGGGAGCCGCGGTGGTGGCGAGCAGCGCATCGACGAGGCGGGTCGGGGTGATGCCGCGCTCGGCGTAAGGACTGCTGCAGAAGACGCGATGCCCCTGGGTCATTCTGCTCACGGCGACGAGGGCGAGCGGCGCGGGCAGGTCTTCGATGTAAGCGTTGGCGACGTCGCCCAGCATCGAGACGACGGCCGAGCGAACGCGCCTGGGGTCGTACTGGGAGCGGAAGGTCAGCTTTCGGTAAGCGCGGCGCAGATCGGAGCGCGAGGGAAAGATGCGATGCCCGAAGGTCTCGAAGGCACGCACAATGCTGTGCGGCGGCATACCGGCAGCAAGGCCGGCGCCAACCAGGCCGCCCGTCGAGGTGCCAATGATGAGATCGAAGTGCGCGGCGAGATTCGCCACCCGGTAGCCGCGCTGGATGCTGTCGAGGACGGCTGCGGAGAACAGCCCACGGTAGCCGCCCCCCGACAGGCATAGAATGTTGTAACGGCGCTTCTCCAGGCTCACGATGCAATGCCCTCGATCCGTCCCTCGGCCCGGCGCGGAAATTCATACACGTGGAGGCCGTGGTCGTGCCGCAAGCGCGAGAACGCCTCCGGCTGCTCGTAATCCATCAGCCAGAGCGGCTGGTCGCGATAGCCGACGATGGCGGTGGCGATGACGATCTTCTCCAGCAGGCCCAGCGTCTGCACGCTGCCGTCTCGGCGCCGGTACGGTATCGAGAAGTCGAGCGCCGCGTGGGTGTAAACGAGCAGTTCGTCGGTGATCGGCAGGATGCAGCCCTTCTGCCGGAACAGGGTGGTGACCTTGTCGATGCTGTTCTGCAGATGCTTGGCGTCGTCCAGGTCCTGGCGCCGGTTGGAGGCCGCAATCCGACGCACACGGTCGTAGATCTGCTCGATGGTGGCGGCGCTGACGATCAGGCCGCGCTCGTGCAGATTGGTGCTGCGGCGGTCCCACACCCAATGGTAGGGCGCGCTGTCGCGATGGATGCAGCAGCTGAGGAAGGCGTCGGTGCCTAGAATGAACTGGGGGAAAACCGGTCGCAATTAAGAAGGCCCCTGCGCTCGGGTCTCCTCAACGCGAGTACAGGAAGGAGTTGTCCGATAGATCCACCTCGAAGTCGCGACGAGGCCCGTCCTGGTCCTCGTCGATCATGTTGATGACGCGCTGCCACTGACGATCGGGATCAGGCTCACTCTCCAGAACGGCGTGCACGCGGCCCTGTGCTTCACGGGAAGCGCGGGCAAGCTCGTGCTCCACCACGTGGGCAGGAAGAGTCGCGTCCTGTGCCGCGATGATGGCCACTGGTGCCGGCAAAGCCGGCGGCGGAGGGGCCGGCGAAAGTTCGGCGATGGCCTCGACCATACGAGCCAACGAGGCCAGATGAACGTTGACGGTCGGATCGCCGGGCTCGGCCTCGGCGGCGACCCGCAAGCCATTGGTGCGCACGGTCTCTACCATGCGGGCAGCGCGGGAGTTATCCCGCTCGGCGAGGTTGCGCCGCAACGCTTCGAGCAGCTCCACTCTCACATCGGCCTCGCGACGGACTTCGACCTTGAGCCTGCGCAGAGCGCCCGCGATCTCGGACTGGAGGATGCGCTCACGATCCACGGCCCCCGAAAGTGCAAGCAAGGGCCCTGCCTGCAGATCGGCGATCGCGCGGTTGACAGGTGTCGGGCTCGGAGCCATGTGCGACCCTTTGCTGGCGAGGGGCGACGTCCACACGCGCCCTCTTCTAGCCTGCGAGTCGCCGACCGGGCAAAGGCCGATCGCGGCCGGAGCCGAAAGAGCCGCCACATTGGGTCGGTCGTGTAGTCGGCGCGCATCTATCCCCCGCCGGCGGTGCCATACAGTCGCCGCCAGCACAGTAGGGGCGACATGATTTCCACAGCCTTAATCGGGCTCTCGACCCTTACTCGGCGGGGCGATGCACTTCCCGACGCGCAGCCCGCTTCTGAAGCTGCCAGCCGATCAACACCACGATGAGCGCACCGGCCGCCTCCAAGACGCGCGCGGCGAGCTTCGGTCCCACACCCAGGGCGGCGGCCGCCTGCTCGACATAGGGAACGAGCGCCACTTCGGTGGCAAGCAGTTCACCGGCAACCCAGCCCAGCAGCGCCGCACCCGCCCAGACCAGAATGGGGTAGCGGGTGAGCAGCGCCATGATCAGCGTGGCGCCGCCGATCACCAGCGGAATGCTGACGGCAAGGCCAAACACGACGAGCCAAACCTTGTCGCCGGCGGCGGCGGCAATGGCCAGAACGTTGTCGAGGCTCATGACGATGTCGGCAATGGCGACGATCTTGACCGCCTCGAACAGGCTGCTGCCGGCCGCCACGTTGTTCTCGTCCGCCTCCTCGGCGACCAACAGCTTGACCGCGATCCAGAGCAGAAGGATGCCGCCGACCAGTTTGAGATAGGGAATACCGAGCAGGAACTGGATGCCGACGGTGAAGATGATGCGCAGCAAGACGGCGGCACCGGCGCCCAGCAGAATGCCGATCATGCGCTGGCGCGGCGGCAGGGCGCGGCAGGCGAGGGCGATGACGATGGCGTTGTCACCGGAGAGGATGATGTTGATGCCGATTATCTTTAGGACCTGCAGCGCCGTCTGCGAGTGCTCGCCAGCCATGCTCTCCAGCATGGCGAGCATTTGTCCACCCGCATCAGCCAACATTCCATCCATCACTCGTTCCCACCACCTGCTTGTCGTTGAGATGACAGCGCCAGCGGCGGCGTAAGCCCCTCCGCCTGCGCTGCTTGCGCATGCTAGACTGGGCTCGAGCCGGTAAGAAACAGAAATCGGACACGACAGGTGCCGTGACGTGCGGTCGCGGGCCGAACCGTTTACCCTCGCCGCCGCCTGCAGCTTGCCTGTGATCGCCACGCCACGGGGTGAGGCGACCAGCGGTGCAGCATCGCGCTGTGGAAAAGCGTGCCGGCGACGCGCTCGAAAAGGAGCGTGTCGCTGATTGTTCGGTCGCGCTGGCCCGGGTGCGGAAAGGGATGAGACTTTCGGGCTCAAGCGCCAGAGAGGCAATCGAGGCAGGAGTGTGGCAGCTCAGCGCGAATGATGGTCCGCTGTGGCGTCCCGGAAGCAGCCGGGAGAGACGCGCGGCGGATGTTCGCGGCGGACGTCGCGGAGGCTCTTGCCCGGCCGGCGTGGTGGCGGCATGTTTGCGGCCGGCACGGTTCGCCCGTGCCGATCAGAGGGCAGAAAGCAGCAGGGACGCCGGCGGGGCGGCGTTCCTGTTGCTTAACCCCACCGAAAATCAGCCCGTGCGGCCGCCCGCAGAAAGCCACGGATTCGCCGCGGCTCGCCCGCACATCCGACCAAAATCGGCGCCACCGTCCGCCGCGTGCCGGGGGGCGGGATCATTTTGGAAGGGCCCTTACATGAGTTGGCATCCGATCGTTCTTGCGGCGCTCACGGCGCCGCTTGTTGCGGGTCTTGGTTCAGCAACAGCCGCAGCGGGAAATGAGGACCTGCGCATCTCGGGTCCCATTACCCACGAAAACCTCGCAATCTACTTCTTCCATGGCCCTTCGGCGCCAGGTCCAGTTCCGCTGACATTGCAGGAGGCGCTCGAACGACGGCAGGTGACCGTCTATGAGACCGGCAGCGTCAGCCAACTCTCGATAGAAAACACCGGCGCGGACGAGGTGTTCGTCCAGGCGGGCGATATCGTGAAGGGTGGACGGCAGGATCGGGTACTGACGGTGAGCCTGGTGCTGCCGCCGCACTCCGGCAAGATGCCGATCGGGGCTTATTGCGTGGAGCGCGGACGCTGGTCGCAGCGCGCAGGAGAGGATGCCAGCACGTTCGCAAGCGCAACGAGCACACTGCCCTCACGGCACGCCAAACTCGCTATTATGATGCCGGCGACGCAGTCCGCGGAGCGGGGTTATCGGCCGGCTGGGGACGTCATCGGCAGGCCGCAGTACTCGGGACCGATGACGGGGGGCGCCAGCGCGCAATCGATGGTGTGGGCCAGCGTGGCCGAGGCCCAACGCAAGCTTTCCGACAACCTCGGCACCAGCGTGGCTGCGCCGCAGTCGACTTCGAGCCTCCAGCTCAGCCTCGAGAACGCGCAGCTTGCCGAGGCTCGTGCCAAATACGTTGCCGCGCTGAGGGCGGCCGGCGAACGGGACGACGATATCATCGGATATGCCTTTGCCATCGACGGCCGCATCAATGGGGCCGAGGTCTATCCGTCGAATGGCCTGTTCCGGAAGATGTGGCCGAAGCTGCTTGAGGCGAGCGTCACGGAGGCTATTGCCGAGAAACGGGCTGAACAGGCCGCGGCACCCGCGACGGAGGCGGTGCGCACCTTCCTGTCCGCGGCCGAGAGCGGGCGGGCAAGCAAGTCGAAGGTCGACGAGCGGCTGGTGCGTGAAGCGCGGGACGCCGACACCGCGATCTTCATGGAGACGGCACGCGCCACCGGCGGGTTCCTGCACCGGTCCTACGTCGCCAAGTGAGGAGACGCGTCAATCCTGCAAGCGCGAGGGGCAGTCGGGCACTGCCCCTTTCTGCGGAAGCGTCGGAGATTTCTTCCTTTTTCGCGCCGGCGAATCACCGCAGAGTTGTAGATCGTTGCAACGCCGCAGCCGGGAGGCCGATGCCATGACGGAGCGCACGGGAGGCCGCGAACGGCCGCGAGCCGGCGAGCCGACAACCGAGGGTGAGACCGCGGCCAGGGCCAGGCTCGAGGCGCGCAAGGCCACTTTCGACAAGAAGACGATCGCGCTCGTCTACGACTTCGACGGCACCCTCTCGCCGCGGCCAATGCAGGAGTACGCATTTCTGCCCAAGATCGGCATCGATGCGCGCCAGTTCTGGGCAGAGAGCAACCACATCGCGCGCAAGGAACGCGCCGATCCGCTCATCACGTACATGCACCTGCTCTACAAGAAGGCGAAGGAAGCAGGCGTGCGAATCGACCGAGCCGACCTCGTCGCGCAGGGCCGGGACGTTGAGCTCTATCCGGGAGTCGAGGCGTGGTTCGAGGAGATCGCGCGCTATGTGAAGCTGCGCGCGGAGAGCCACGGCATCACGCTGCGGCATTACCTCGTCTCGTCCGGACTTGCCGAAATCATCGAGGGCACGCGCATCTACCGCCACTTCCACAACGTGTTCGCATCCGAATACTGGTTCGAGGCCTATGATCTGCCGTACCCGAAACGGGTCATCACAGATACCGGCAAGACCCAGTTCCTGTTCCGCATCAACAAGGGGGTCGAGGACCTGGGCGAAAGCATCAACCAGCACATGCCCGAGGAGGCACGGCCGATTCCATTCGCCAACATGATCTACTTCGGCGACGGGGAAACCGACGTGCCCTCCATGGCGGTGATGCGCAAGAACGGCGGTTACGCGGTCGCCGTCTACCCGCCCGGTAAGGCACGCCGCAAGTGCGTCGAGCTGTTCCGGGCCGGGCGCTGCGACTTCTACGCCGCGGCCGATTACCGGCGCGGTTCGGATCTGTTCCGGCGCACCTGCCTGCTCATCGACCGCATCCTCGCCGATATCCGCGTGCAAGAGGAAATGTGGCGGCTCGGCCGGGAGGCGGGGCGGACGCGGTAGACGAGGCTCGCTCAGGTCCCGGCGTCGTCGCGTGGGCAGTCGCCGCTGCGGCGAGCAGCATCCTTGCGCCGACAGCGCCGGAAGCCACGAAATCTGACGAAAATTCCGGCAGGCCCGTAAGGTGGTCAGCTCAGCCGCATCGGCCGGGCGAGAAAGCGTCGGGCAGGCAGGCGGCGTCCTTGGCGCGCGAACAACGCATTCTCGATGTTGGACAGGAACAGGCGGGCGGCGGCCGGCCAGCCATAGCTCATAGCGTGGGCACGTATGGCCGAGCGATCGAGAGAAAGCGCGGTAAGGCACGCCGAGCGCAGGTCGCTGTCGAGGATGCCGGTCTTGCCATGCACGACGTTGTCGATAGGGCCGGTGACCGGGTAGGCCGCAACGGGCAGCCCCGATGCAGCCGCCTCGAGCAGCACCATGCCGAAGGTGTCGGTCAGGCTCGGGAACACGAAGACATCGGCAGAGGCGTAGCACTGGGCCAGCTCCTCGCCTGCCTTCTTGCCAGTGAAAAGGGTCTTCGGATAGCGCGCCTTGAGGCTCGACAGCATCGGCCCTGCCCCCACCACGACCTTGCGACCCGGCAGCTCAAGGCGCAGGAACGCTTCGATGTTCTTTTCGACCGCCACGCGGCCGACATAGAGAAAGACCGGACCATCGCCAAACAGGCGCACGTTGCGGGGGCGGAACAGGTCGCAATCGACGCCGCGCGTCCACGGCAGCAGGCGCTCCAGTCCGTGCGCCTCAAGCTCCGCGGCGAGGCTTCGGCTCGCTACCATCACCCCGGCGCCGGCATTGTGGAAGCGCCGCTCGACGGCGTAGGTCCAGCCCGCCGGAATGCCGAACCTGGACGAAAGATACTCGGGAAAGCGCGTGTGAAAGGCCGTGGTGAATGGAATGCCTCGCTTGAGACAATAGGTGCGCGTCATCCAGCCGATGGGACCCTCCGTGGCAACGTGCACCGCGTCCGGCTTGATGCACCCGACGCGCTCGACGAGGTAGCTGTGGCCAGGGACGGCCAGCCTGATCTCGGGATAGGTGGGGCAAGGAAGGGTGCGGAACTCGTTCGGTGTCAGGAACGCGGGTTCGACGCCGAGCTCGCGAAGCTCCACCTCCAGCCGCTCGTACGTGCGAACGACGCCGTTCACCTGCGGCCGCCAGGCATCGGTGGCCACTAGAAGACGCATCAGGCCGCAGCTTCCAGGGGCTTCGGCTCGCCGGCCGCCTGCTCGCGCGCCGCCATAACCTCCAGCCAACGGACTACACGCAGCTCGCCTTCGCGGGTCTCGACCACGGCGGTGCAGCTCTCCACCCAGTCGCCCGTGTTGACGTAATGCACGTCGCCGATCTGGCGCGAGGCGGCGTGGTGAATGTGGCCGCAGATGACCCCGTGCACCTGCCGCTGACGTGCCGCCTCGGTGAGGGCGCGCTCGAACTCGCCGATGTGGTTCACGCAGCTCTTGACGCGGTGCTTGAGATAGGCGGAAAGCGACCAATAGCCGAGGCCGAGCTGCCGGCGTACCCAGTTGAGCGGCACGTTCAAGGCCAGGGCCGCCGCATAGCCGCGGTCGCCGAGAAACGCCAGCCAGCGCGCGTAGCGCACCACAACGTCGTACTCGTCCCCGTGCATAACGAGGTAGCGCTTGCCGTCGACGGTTTCGTGGACGGCGTCGCGGACGATCTCGACGCCGCCAAAGCGCGTGCCGCAGTAGTCGCGCAGGCCCTCATCGTGATTGCCGGGAATGAACACGACGCGGGTGCCGCTGCGGACCTTGCGAAGCACCTGCTGCAGTACGGCATCGTGCGAGGGAGGCCAGGACGTGCCCCTGCGAATGCGCCAAAAGTCGACGATGTCACCTACCAGATAGAGAGCATCGGTCTCGTGGCGTTGCAGAAAATCAACCAAACGCTCGGCTTGGCACGTGCGGGTGCCGAGATGGACGTCGGAAATGAAAATGGTCGCGTAGTGTGCCATTGCCTCATGCTCCCCCGCGCAGCCCGGGGCCCACGAGCGGCGCCCGGCCTCCAGGTGAAGGGGATTCGGATTTCAAAAGTGTGACAAAGTGCCTTGCTACATGCGTTTTCGGCCGTTCAGGGTGGAGACCAGCGCATTTCCGGTGTGGTCCACCAACCGCGGCCACAGCTGGCGCTGAACATGACGCAAAGCGGTCTGCAGCAAGACCCAGGCCCGGTGCCAGTTGAAGAAGCGCGGGACCCGACGGCAGTACTGCAGATAGGACGGCCCATAGGCGGCCTCGAGCCACGGCTCCTCCACAAGCGCCATCAGCACGTAGACGCAGGCCAGCGCCATGCACAGAATGTAGGTCATACCACTGTCGGCAGCGATCGCAAGGCTCGCGAACACCGGAATGACCGTGGCGTATTGCGGATTTCGGGTCCAGCGGTAGATGCCATGAGTCACGAGACCGTCGCGGCTGCAATAGGTGTTGTCGCGACCAAGCGCTACGCAGGCGTAAAGGTAGAGGGTGCCAGAGAGAGCGAGCGCCAATAGGCCCGTCAGGCGAACGCCGTCCGGCAGTTCGAAGAAGGGGACCGGATCAGATACCGCCGTGGCGAAGGCGGCCACGTTGAGGGTGCGAAACAGCGTCCAGAACATCCAGCTCTGCCAGGTGCCCGGACTCGGGGTCGGCCAGATGCGGAAGGCCGGATCGATCAGTGTGCGCCAGAGCAGCGGGATGAGCAGCGTTGCCGCAGTCAATCCTAACGCAAACCAAACCATCGCCATGGGAGACAGGCCTCGGCATTCCACCTTGCAACGGCGGCCCACGCAAAGCTTGTGCCCTCCCCGTGGCCGGCCGTCGACGCCTAGTATGACCGATATAGAACGAAACTACGAGGGCGGAGTTGCGTCGCGTGTGACCGCTATCGGACGCCCAAGGGTGCACAAGCACGCTGAAGCCAACATCAGAACACCCGGTCTGGAAAGTAGCGCAACAGGAGCTCCTCGAAGCGTCCGCTGGCGCGGACGCGGCGCAGCGCCTCATTGAGCTCGGCCCGCAGAGCGCGGTCGTTCTTGGCCACAGCAATGGCCAAACCGTCGCCGAAGTACTTGGGCTCGAAGAACGGCCCGCCCTTGATCTCGCAGCATTCCTTGGAAAGCGTGCCGTTGGTCCACAGGTTGAGGCTGATGCCGTCGTCAAAAATAAGGTCTACCTTCCTCTGCATGAGGGCCTCGCGCGCGAGCTCCTGGCTCTCGAAGCTCTCGATGACGCTTCCGCGGAAGAACGCCTGAACATAGGCCTCGTGGGTGGTGCCCCTCGCCACGCCGATGCGAACGCCCTCCAGGCCGTCGGGCGTGATCTCGAAGTCAGGGCTGCCGCGCCGGCCGGCAAAGCGGCCGGGCGTGTGCAGATACCGATCGGTGAAGTCGACGCTGGCAAGCGCCGAAGCCGTCACGATGTGTCCGGCGATGACGGCGTCCGCCTGGCGACGGGCGAGCGCGCCAAAGAGCTGCTCCCAGGGCCGGACGCTGACGTCGCACGGCATGTTGAGCTCCAGGCAAATGGCACGGGCCAGGTCGACGTTGAAGCCGGTCAACACACCGTCCTCGTCCTCAAAGTTGAAGGGCGGGAAGTCGTTGGTCGTCACGAACCTCAGGACGACCCGGCGCTCGGGCGGATCGGTAGCCTCAGGCTGCCTTGATGGCTGCGCCATCGGCTGCGGCATCGGCGCGAGCGCCGTTGCGATAATCACAAGGCCCAGCCGGACCAGCCGCCCAAGCCGCAGCAGGGCCTTGGACCTTCTCCTTGTGATAGGGTCGGCACGCATAAAACGGCTTACCTCAGGCGGGACTCATCGCGGACAAGGCGCACGAGGAAGGAATCAATCCGCGACTATCACTAGCGCCGTACCACGATCGAATCTAGATTGCGGTTTCCATCCGATGGAATGCGGGCGTGGGGCGCGACAGCCGTGTGGCCCAGGGAGGGGCAGGGGCCCGGTTCGGTTTTCGATCAAGTCGAGCAGGAATATGGCTTCCTGGTCGGGCGGCTTATTGACCGCGAAACCCTGGTAAGGTCCGACCGCGAGGCCCGCTCCTTAGGGGTCGCGCCGCATGAGGTGCTGCTGGCGCGCGGCTGGGTGCGCGCCGACCAGTACGTAGAGGCGCTATCCGGCCAGCTGTGGCCGGCGTTGCGATCCGCGGTTCGGGCACCCACCTCGACGGTGCTGATCGACGCAACCTCCGGCCGGCCCCACGAAATCGGCAGGCGAATGGCGGCCGAAGCCGCGGCCGGGCGCGCCGCGATGCTCATCTCTCCCTCGGCGTTGGCGTGGGGGGACGTGCCGGTGAGCCGCGCGGAGCGGGTCGAGGAAGCAGCGGCCGGCTTCCGGCGCCGCTACCCTGAGCACTCCGCTGCTACGCCGGTGCGGCGCTGGCAGGTGTGGGCAGCGATGGTTACGGTCAGCGCGGGGGCCGGCCTGTTCACCCTTGCGCCAGGGATGGCATGGCCCACGCTTTCCGCGCTGATTGCTGTTCCGTTTCTTTGCGTCGCCGTGCTCCGGGTGCTGGCACTGGTGTTGGCGGCCGGCTCGAGCCCGGGCCAAGGTTGCCGCGGACGCCGGACGGCGGACGTCGAGCTGCCGGTCTACACCATTCTGGTGCCCATGCTCAATGAAGCGGACGTGTTGGCAGATTTCGTCGCCGCCCTGCGCACACTCGACTATCCTCCAGCCAAGCTCGACGTGATCCTGATCCTCGAGAGCTCGGACATCGAAACACAACTGGCGGCGGCGGCCGCCGATCTGCCGGGCTTCGTGCGCGTGGTGGTGGTGCCCGACGCGCCGCCGCGAACCAAGCCGAAGGCGCTCAACTATGGGCTGCAGTTCGCGCGAGGGGACTATGTCACCGTGTACGACGCCGAGGACGTCCCTGACCGCAGTCAGTTGAGGGAGGCGCTGGCGCTGTTTCAGGAGCCCGGCGCAAGGCTTGCCTGCGTGCAGGCACAGCTCAGCACCTATAATCCCCGTGCGAGCTGGCTCACCCGCCAGTTCACGCTCGAGTACGCGGCGCTGTTCGATGGCATCCTGCCGGCGCTCGCACGCCTCGGACTGCCGCTGCCGCTCGGCGGCACCTCTAACCACTTCCCCCGTGCCGTGCTCGACGCGGTCGGCGGCTGGGACCCACACAATGTCACGGAAGATGCCGATCTCGGCATCAGGATCGCACGTCGCGGAGGCCAAATCGCCGTACTTTCCTCGACCACCTGGGAGGAGGCGCCGCCGACGCTTGCCATCTGGATGCGCCAGCGGACCCGCTGGCTCAAGGGTTGGATGCTCAGCTACCTCGTGCACATGCGCCGACCGTTCAGCCTTTTGCGCGAGCTTGGTCTCAAGCGCTTTCTCGGCTTCCAGGTGCTGATGGGCGGCATGATCCTGTCGGCGCTGGTGCACCCGCTGTTCTATTTGATGCTGGCACACGCGTGGGCCGGAGGCCCCTTCATGCAGCAGCCGGCCTCGGTGCCGGAGTTCGTGCTGCTGGCGCTCGCCGTGTTGAACCTGGTCGCCGGCTACTCGAGTGCGATGGCGCTCGCGGCCGTCACCGCCTGCCGCCGGCGCCGCTTCTTTCTCGCCTTCGACGTGGTGCTGATGCCCTTTTACTGGCTGCTGATATCGCTGGCCGCCTACCGTGCGCTGGTCCAGGTGCTCCGCGAGCCTCACCTGTGGGAGAAGACGCCGCACGCGTCCCGGTTGCGGCGCGCCAGATGACATGGCAGTGACACCGCAAACAGTCATTGACGGGCGGTGTCCGCGCTTGGATCATGCGCGCAGCGTCGATCCGCTGCAGCACCAGCCGCCCGTCAAGGAGTTGTCATGCGTTACCGCCACACTATGGTCCGCGTCCGCAATCTGGAAGAGTCCCTCGACTTCTACTGCAACAAGCTCGGCCTCGTCGAAACGCGCCGCGTCGAGCGGCCACAGCAAAAGTACACGCTGGTGTTTCTCGCCGCGCCGCAAGACGTGGAACGTGCCAAGACCGACAGGTCATGCGAGCTGGAGCTGACCTACAATTACGAACCGGAAGATTACGGCTCGGCGCGTAACTTCGGGCATCTCGCTTATGAAGTCGACAACATCTACGAGGTCTGCCAGCGCCTGCTCGACAAAGGCGTCACGATCAACCGTCCGCCGCGCGACGGCAACATGGCCTTCGTCCGCTCGCCGGACCTGATATCCATTGAAATCATTCAGAAGGGCCCGGCGCTCGAGCCGAAGGAGCCGTGGAAGTCGATGCCCAACGTGGGCACGTGGTGAAGGGCGAGGGGAGCGCGCATGAGCATGACGCGGCGGCTGGGCCGCAATGGTCCGGAGGTCTCGGCCATCGGCATCGGTTGCTGGACCATCGGTGGGCTTGTCGATCGGGAAGGGGACCGCAAGCACGGCTGGTACGGCACCGACGACCAGGAGTCGATCCGCGCGGTTCACCGTGCCATCGAGCTCGGCGTCACCTTCATCGACACGGCCGACATCTACGGGGTCGGCCATTCGGAGCGACTGCTCGGCAGAGCGCTCAAGGGCAAGCGCAGCAAGCTCGTCATCGCCACCAAGTTCGGCAAGACCTTCAACGAAGCGACCGGGGTGCGCACCGACGCCCACAACGAGACGCCCGACTACGTGCGCTGGGCGTGCGAGCAGAGCCTCAGACGACTTCAGACCGACTACATCGATCTCTATCAGCTCCACGACGCTCGCATGGACTTGAGCCTCGTCGACGGGTTGCTCGAGACGCTGGAGGGCCTGGTGGCGGCGGGCAAGATCAGGGCCTACGGCTGGAGCACCGACGACCCCAAGCGTGCCGCCGCCTTCGCGCGCGGGCCCCACTGCATCGCCGTGCAGCACAAGCTTAACGTGCTCGAGGACAACTCGGAGATGCTTCGGCTCTGCGAGGAGCTAGGTCTCGCCGCGATCAACCGCTCGCCGCTCGGGCAGGGGTTGCTCACGGGCAAGTTCCACAGGGATTCAAGGTTCGAGACCTTCGATGTGCGGGCGAGGTGGAACCTGGTGAACGGCCGACAGGCCACGCAGCTCAAGGTGCTCGACCGGATCCGCGGTCTGCTCACCGGCGACGGGCGTAGCCTCGTGCAAGGGGCGCTCGGCTGGATCCTGGCGCGCAGTCCGGTGACGATCCCCATTCCCGGCTTCCGTTCGGTTGCACAAGTGGAGGACAATTGCGGCGTGCTCACCAAGGGCCTGCTGCCGGCAGCCGTGATGGCTGCCATCGAACGCGAAATGGCCGCCCTGGCGAGCGATGCGGCTTGATCCCGAGCGATAATGCGCACAAGCCCTAGCTCCGGCCTGGCAGCGCTGGCCGCGGGCGCCATCCTGTCACCGTTCACGCGCCTCAGGAGGCTGCTCGAAGGCATCGAGGCCGGCCACACAAGGCCGATCGAGCTCTCCGTGGGCGAGCCCGGCGAGCAGATGCCGGGTTTCGTCATCGATAAAATGCGGGAGGCGGAGGCGACGCTCGCCAAGTATCCAACCATCCGCGGCAGCGACGAGCTGAGGCAGTCGATCGCCGACTGGATCGGGCGGCGCTACGGTCTCGATGGGCAGATCGACGCCAAGCGCGAAGTGCACCCAGTCAACGGATCGCGCGAGGGGCTCTATTTCGCAATTCTGCCGGCGACAGGCAGAAAGGCGGTCGACGGCCGGCCGGCGGTGCTGCTGCCCAATCCCTACTACCAGGCCTACATCGGCGCCGCCTTCGCGGTGAACGCGGAGCCTTTCTATCTCGGCGCGACGCAGGCCAGCGGTTTCCTTCCCGACCTCGAGGAGATCGCGGCCGACGAGGCGCTGCTGCGACGGGTGATCGCGTTCTACCTGTGCAGCCCGGCCAACCCGCAGGGCGCGGTGGCGAGCCGCGCCTATCTTGCCCGCGCGCTCGATCTGGCGCGCCGCTACGACTTCATGCTGTTCGCCGACGAGTGTTATTCAGAGATTTACACGCGCGAGGCACCCGCTGGCGCGCTGGAAGTTGCTGCGGCAACGCCCGAGCGGTTCCGCAACCTCGTCGTTTTCAACTCCCTGTCAAAGCGGTCGAACCTGCCCGGGCTCCGGTCCGGCTTCTGCGCTGGGGACGGCCACTTCCTCGAAACGCTGGCCGAAATCCGCAATCTGACGGCCCCGCAAATGCCAGGGCCGATCCAGCACGCTTCGAGCGCGGCGTGGGCGGACGAGCAGCACGTTGCCGTGATCCGGCAGGCCTACCGCACCAAATTCGATATCTGCGACGAGGTGCTCGCGGGTCGGTTCGGCTACCGCCGACCGGCCGGCGGTTTCTTTCTGTGGCTCGATATGAGCCAACTCGGCGGCGGTGTAGAGGCAAGCATAACCCTTTGGAAACGCTGTGGTGTCAAGGTCGTCCCCGGCGCCTACCTGGCACAGCCGGGTCGCGATGGCCTAAACCCCGGCGATCCTTATGTTCGGGTCGCACTGGTGCGCGATCCGGCCACCATCAGGGAGGCGCTCGAACGAATCGTTTCCGTCGCCGCGTAGGTCGTTCGAGTCCATGTCGCTCGAGTATGCCGATAGCGATCTGCCGCGTCTCCTGCCGGAGCCGCTGGAGAACACGGTCAGGAACTGGCTGGCGCGCTCGGCCGGCGCTTTGTCCGTGATCGCCGCACTGGCGGGCTGGCTCTGCCTCGTGAGCTGGTCGATTGCCGACCCGAGCTTCACGCGCGCCGCAGCCGAGGCACCGCGCAACCTGCTCGGACCGCTCGGCGCTTCGATCTCGGACGTTCTGCTCCAGACGCTGGGCCTGGTCGCCGTCTGCGCCCTGTTCGGCCCTCTCGTATGGGGCGTCGAACTGATCCTGGCTGGCTCCATCCCAATGCTCCGCACGAAGCTCGTGCTTTATCCCATCGCGGTCCTCGCTCTGGCAGGCGGAGCGTCAGCGCTTCCCACCTTCCCGGGTTGGCCGCTGCCAAGCGGCCTGGGCGGACTGTTCGGGGACCTCATCCTCAACGTATTCGCCACGGCGTTGGCCGCCATCAATGCTGAGCTGGCAGGCTGGGCTAGTGGGCTCTTGTTGCTTGCCGGTGGGCTCGGGCTGGCGGTCCACAGCGTGGGTCTAAGCACCGGCACCCTGACCGACACGATGCTCTTCAACCGCCCGCGACCGCCCGGCCGGCCCAAATGGGTGCGCCTGCCACGGGTCCGCTCGCCCTTCAGGAGAATGGTGCGGATCGAGCCCCAGCTGCCGATGGGCGAGGGTGCCAGCACGCGACGGGAGCCAGCAGCTCCCGCATGGTACGCCGGAGTCACTGCCTGGCCATTCGGGCGCCGGAGGGTGCCCGACGACGCGAGCGAGGACGCGGATGCGGATTCCTTCGCTCCTGGCTTCGATGAGGAGGCCGACGACGGCGTGCGCGAGTTCGCGAAAAGGTTTGCGCCCGAGACCGCCGTCCATGCAGAAGCAGGCGGGACGCCGAGAGAGCCCCGGATGGCGGAGGAGCCGATCTCGGCTCGGGCTTCCAACCGTGCCTCAGGCGGATACAGCCAACCCAGCGTCGCCCTGCTGCGGCGCCAGACCTCGCCTCGATCCGCGCCGGAACCGGTCGACGCGGCGCTCAAGGACAACGCCCGCCTGCTCGAGGAGGTGCTCGCCGACTTCGGGATCAGGGGCGAGGTGAAGGCGATCAATCCGGGGCCGGTCGTCACGCTCTACGAGTATGAGCCGGCGCGCGGCATCAAAACTTCGCGCATCATCGGGCTTGCCGACGACATCGCCCGATCGATGAGCGCGGTGGGCGTCCGGGTGGCCGTCGTGCCGGGCCGCAACGTCATCGGCATCGAGGTGCCGAACGCGCGGCGCGAGACGGTCTTCTTGAGCGAAATCTTCGACTCGGAGCCCTTTCGCAACAGCTCGGCGATCCTTCCCATCGCCCTCGGCAAATCGATCGGCGGCGAGGTAATCGTCGCGGATCTGGCGCGTATGCCGCACCTGCTCGTGGCCGGCACCACGGGATCCGGCAAATCGGTCGGCATCAACGCCATGATCCTCTCGCTCCTCTTCAAACTCGGGCCCGAGCGTTGCCGGCTGCTGCTGATCGACCCGAAGATGCTCGAGCTTTCGGTCTACAACGGCATTCCCCACCTGCTTGCCCCGGTGGTCACCGACCCTGACGAGGCGGTGGCCGCGCTCAACTGGGCGGTGAGGGAGATGGAGGAGCGCTACAAGCGCATGGCAAAGCTGTCGGTGCGCAACATCGAGGCGTTCAATGCGCGCCTGCGCCAGGCACGAGCGCGCGGAGAGGCCCTGCATCGGACAGTGCAGACCGGGTTCGATGCCGCCACGGGCGGTGCCATCTTCGAGCGCGAAACACTGGACCTCGAGCCGCTACCCTACATCGTGGTGGTGGTCGACGAGTTCGCCGACCTGATGGCCGTGGCGGGCAAGGAGATCGAGGCAGCCGTGCAACGCTTGGCGCAGATGGCGCGGGCCGCCGGCATCCATCTCATCATGGCCACGCAAAGACCCTCGGTCGACATCATCACCGGCACCATAAAGGCCAACTTCCCGACGCGGATCAGCTTCAAGGTGGCATCCAAGGTCGACAGCCGCACGATCCTCAATGAGCACGGGGCCGAGCAGCTCCTCGGGCGGGGCGACATGCTCTATTCCGGCGGCGCCGATCAGGTGCTCAGGGTGCATGGCGCGTTCGTCTCCGACGAGGAGGTTGAGGCCGTCGTGGAGGCCCTGCGGAGGGAGGGCACGCCCAACTACGTGCCAGGCGTGACCGAGACCGCAAGCGAGACGGGCATGGCCGCCCATCCGGTTGACGGAGACGACGACCTTTATGTCAAGGCGGTGGCGCTGGTGCGCAGTCACGGCAAGGCCTCGATCAGCTATCTGCAGCGCCGACTCGGCATCGGCTACAACCGCGCTGCCTCACTCATGGAGCAACTGGAGGAGGGCGGCGTGGTCGGGCCCGCCAACCACCTCGGCAAGCGCGAGATTCTGACGCCCGGGAAGGGCGGCGAGCCCAATCGGTAGGCGCATTGGGGCGCCAGGCGCCGCTTCACTCACCGGCGTGGGCAGGCAGCGCAAGCACGACGGCGGCGAAACAAACAAGCGATACCGCGAACCAGCCGGCCAACAGGGCGGACGTGGAGAAGTTCGGAATGAGCAGAAAAGCGGTCGCCATGACGCCAGCAATGTTGCCGAGCGTGCTCGTACCGTAAACCACGCCCGAGGCCACGCCCGTGGTCCGGTCTTCGCCGCTGAAGGTCTCGGCCAGCACGGGCAGGATCGCCGAGAGAGCGGCAACGGGGATCAGAAAAAAGAGCGCGCAGGCGATCGCGAGCCCCGCCCAGAGCTGTTCGAAGCTCGTCTCGATGACGCGTAACAGGGGCCGGCCGGCGAACGCGACGAGCGCGAAGAAGGCGGCGCTGATCAGGCCCTGCACGGCAATCGCGGCGCGCCGCCGGCGGGCCTTTAGCCGAGAGGTCAGGCCGCCCAGGAAGGCGCCGGCACTAAACGCCGCCAGGAACGTCGAGATCAGGAAGGCCCACACGATGAGCGTGGTGCCGAAGTGCGGCGCGAGCAGTCGCGAGGCAACGAGCTGAAAGCCCATACTGAGGAAGCCCTGGAGCAGCGCCAGCATCAGGATGACGCCGGCCGGGACAGTTCCAGAGCGCATGCTACCTCGGCTTGAGATCAAGGTACTCGACCGGCGCGAAGTCGTCGGTCAACAGGGGTGCCTCCTCGGAGAGTGCCATGCCTGCCGCGTCGGAGGCCTGGTGTTTCAGCGCGGGGAAGTCCACACCCCAACGCTTGAGATCGGGCAACGCCGCGATGTCCTTGCCCCTGATGAGCGCTAACAGGTTGGGGGCTCGGTACGTCACCGCAGCGGCGATGACATTGCCGGTCGCCGGCCCGCCGAAGAGGACGACCTGGGGAAACACCTCGCGGAGGGTGCGCAGATGGCTCTCATAGAGCAGGCCGCCGTAGTGCAGGTTGGTGACGAGCACACCATCCGGGGCGAGGCGCTCGGCAATGAGCCGGTAGAACTCGACGGTGGTCAGGTGGAACGGCACCTGGCTGTTGCGGACGAAGGCGTCGAGCACCACCCAGTCCCAGGTCTCGGTCGAGCGCGCGATGTAGCGGCGGCCGTCGCCGAGAACGACCCGATCGCCGGCGCTCTCCTGGAAGCCGGTGTGGCGTCTGGCCACCTCCAGGATCATGGGATCGATCTCGACCGTGGTCAGCCGAGCATCCGGATACGCCGAACCGAACAGGCGGTTGAGGGCGCCGGCGCCGAGCCCGACGCTCAGCACGTGGCGAGGGTCGCCTTTCACCAGGGCGGCGCCGAACAGCATGCCGGTGTAGGGGATCACCTGGCGCCTCGGATCGGCGAGATCGATGGCCGAGACGGTGGCGCCGTTCTCCATGCGGCGGAACCTGACGACGCTGCCCTCCCGTTCGAGCACGAGATAGTTGTAGGCCGACTCAAAAACGAGCTCGGATCGGGCAATCGCACGCGCCTCGAGGAGGAGGGAAGCGGCGGTCGCGAGCACGGCCAGCACTATTGCTGCCGGCCGGAAGCCCCTGCGACGGCGGTGGTGGCGCGGTGATTGCGATGCCGAAGCGGTTGTGGACATCGGCCGAAGACTAACTTCCCGCCGCGCTGGCAACAACCAAGGGGGCAGCTTGAAAACGGGCAAAGCCGTTGGCGCCGCCTACTTCTTGTCTCATTGTTGGGACATGCCGGGTCGCAGGCACCGAGAATCCGGGGGAACAATGGGTATCCTGCGCACATGGGGAGTGGCGGCGGCGGTGAGCCTCGGCCTTGCCGTCATGAGCGGCCAGAGCGCGGCTGAGCAAGCCAAAGGTGCAAACACGGCCGCCCCGGTCGAGGCCGCTTGGCCGGCGGTGATCGCCAATGAGCAGGGGGGAAGCGCCTCGCTCAGCAAGCAGCAGATCGAAGCGGTCAACAAGGTCAGCGCATATTTCAACAGCATCGACACGCTGAAGGGTGTGTTCCTGCAAACCGACCCCGACAAAAAGCAGGCGAAAGGCAAATTCTACGTCAAGCGGCCCGGGTTGTTTCGCTTCGACTATGGAGCGCCCACCAAAAAGGTGATGATCTCGGACGGCCGCTTTCTCGCCATCCAGGACCCCGATCTGCAGAACCCGGACACCTTCGAGCTCGATCAAACGCCCTTCCGCCTGCTGCTCCAAAAGGACGTGGACCTGATGCGCGATGCGCGCATCGTCGACGTGAAGCAGGCCGACGACCTGATTGTCGTCGCCCTGCAGGACAAAAGCCCGGACGCACCCGGAAAGATTCAGCTTTTCCTATCGACCAAGCCGGAGGTGACGCTCAGGGAGTGGGTCATCACAGACGCGCAGGGGCTTGAGACCCGCGTCGAAGTGTCGGACCTTGATCGGTCAGGGGCGGGCGTCGATCCGCGCCTGTTCATTCGGGACAACCCTGCGCTGAAGAAGCTCTAACGTTGCCCGCCTGCCGCGCAGTGTGGCGCGTTCGCACCTGCACAACACTCAAACTGGGGATAACTCGGTTACAGTTAGTAACATTTTCGTGATCATACGGGTTACCCACTGTTGAAATCTGCGCTGGTGCGCTTAAGTCATGCGCATGCAGGCGATGTTCCCCTGTATCGGTAGTGCCCCCCGTCTAACCGAAGACATCGCCTGTGGCACCGGTTTCCCTCCCGGTGTCGAGCGCTAGATAGCGCCCTTGCGCCCAACTCCTCCCCCCGGAGTTGGGCGCTTTTCGTTGAGCCGCAGCGTCAAGCGGAGATCGTTTCGCCCGCCGTCGAGGGGTGGCCGTCGCTTGCCCCGTGTGCCGCCAGGCCGGCAAGGATGGCATCGACCCTTTTCAACTCATCGGCAAGACGGCGCAACCTGGCCGCGACCTTGTCGACGAAATGCTCGGCCAGCGTGGGGTCCTGCAGCATCTGCGCTTGCAGGCTCTCGCGCGTGATCCGAAACGCTCGGACTGGCGCTTGCGCCAGGACGGTCGATGTGTGCTCGGCCTCGACCAGCATGGCCATTTCGGCAATCAGCGAGCCGGGTTGGATGGGCTCGCTCATCGCAGTCTTGTCCGGGCCCAGCGTGCGTACCGCGCCATCCGAGACAATCAGCAGCGCCGCGTTGCCGGTGCGACCATGCTCGATCAAAGCCTGCCCGGGTCGGAAAACAACCCGCTCGGCACGGCGCGCAATTTCCGTAATCTGGAGAGGCTTCAGGCCGCGAAAGATCTCGACGTTCAGAAAATGGAGCAGCAGTGCGTCGACAACGGCCATTCAGTCGGTCCCCGTGCGGCGCCATACGCCGGGCGTTGGCCGAAGAAGTCGGCTGATTCGCCGCATCGGTCCAGAGGCGTGTGGAAGCGCAGGGCGGCGATGCCGCCCACCGGCTCACGCGGGGAGGCTGAGCATTGGTCAGGGCACGAGTTTGTAGCCGCCCGATTCGGTCACGAGCAGCTCGGGGTTGGATGCGTCCCTTTCTATCTTCTGGCGCAGCCGGTAGATGTGTGTCTCAAGCGTGTGCGTCGTCACACCGGCGTTGTAGCCCCAAACCTCGTGCAGCAGGACGTCGCGACCCACCACCTTCTCGCCAGCCCGATAGAGGTACTTCAGAATGGAAGTTTCCTTCTCGGTAAGGCGAATCTTGGTGCCCTTCTCGCCGAGCAGGAGCTTGGCGGCCGGTTTGAACGTGTACGGACCGATCGTGAAGACGGCGTCCTCGCTCTGCTCGTGCTGGCGAAGCTGGGCGCGAATGCGGGCGAGCAGGACGGCAAACTTGAAGGGCTTCGTAACGTAGTCGTTGGCGCCGGCGTCAAGGCCCAGGATCATGTCGGCATCGGATGCATTGCCCGTCAACATGATGATCGGCGCCTTGTAACCACCCTTGCGCAGAAGCTTGCAGGCCTCGCGGCCGTCAAGGTCCGGCAAGCCAACATCCAACACGATCAAGTCGAAATGCTCCGAGCGCGCAAGCTCCAGCCCCTTGGCCGCCGTCGCAGCGGTGGCAAGCTCAAACTCGTCGTGCAGGGCAAGCTGGCTCCTGAGCGAATCTCGGAGCTCATCGTCATCGTCGACAATGAGGATCTTCCGGGTAGCGCTCATGCTATCTTTCTCCATATTTCCACCCCGCAACCAGCCCCGCAATTAGTAGCATCGGATCGGGCGGCGCCAAAGTCCGTGGCGTGTGCAAGAGGGCCCCTGCTCGAGCGAAAAGGGACAACATTGCAATGACCAGGCGGCGAACTCTCATCGTGCGCGCCCTGTCGGCAGGAGCAACGCGGGGGAGCGTCGAATTCGGAGCCTTGCGCTTCAGCTGTGCCCTCGGCCGGTCGGGCCGACGCGTGCGCAAGCGCGAAGGGGACGGGGCAACCCCGGTCGGCCGTTTCGTGATGCAGCGCGTGCTGTATCGACCCGATCGCTGCCAGCGGCCCCGTACGGGCCTGGAGACGCATCCTCTGCGGCCCATGGACGGTTGGTGCGACTGCCCCCGCGACCGCAATTACAACCGGCCGGTCCGGCTGCCCTATCCGGCAAGCGCCGAGGCCATGTGGCGCGCGGACGGGCTCTATGACCTGGTCGTCGTGCTGGACCATAACAGCCGCCCGCGGGTGAAAGGGCTCGGAAGCGCAATTTTCCTGCACGTCGCCGCGCCGGAGCTCGCGCCAACGGAGGGTTGCGTGGCGCTTCGACGCGTCGATCTCGCGCGGCTGCTCGCCCAGCTGTCGCGCGGCGGCCCAGTGTGGATCCGGGCCTGAAGCGATCAGGCCAGCGCCGGGTTCCGCGCGGAACCCGGCGCGCCATCTCATAGCGTCGTGCCACCTTCCCGCAGCAGCGGGACGCTCGGCTACTGGACGACCTCGCCGTGAAGGTTGATGTCGAGGCCCTCGATTTCCGCCTGCTGATCGACCCGCAGCCGCATCACAAGCCAGATCACCGACAGGATGGCGAAGGTGGCCACCGCGCACCAGATGATGGTCGCCAAAACACCATAGAGCTGGATGCCAACCTGGGCGACGTTGCCCTCGAGCAGGCCGGCGGTGCCACCGATCGACTCGACCGCGAATACGCCGGTCAGGATGGCGCCGATGATGCCGCCGATGCCGTGGATGCCGAACACGTCCAGGCTGTCGTCATAGCCAAGCAGCCGCTTCAAACCGGCGCAAGCCATGTAACAGCCGACGCCAGCTGCCACCCCGATCAGCAGCGCACCTTTGGGATCGACAAAACCGGAAGCCGGGGTGATAGCGACGAGGCCGGCGATGGCACCAGAGGCGATGCCGAGCACGCTCGGCTTGCGGGAGACCATCCACTCGGCAAACATCCAGGTCAACGCGGCCGTGGCCGTGGCAATCTGCGTCACAGCCATGGCCATGCCGGCGGCACCGTTCGCCGCAACGGCGGAACCGGCGTTGAAGCCGAACCAGCCGACCCAGAGCAGTGAGGCGCCGGTCACCGTCAGCACGAGGTTGTGCGGGGCCATGTTCTCCTGCCCGTAGCCGTGCCGGCGGCCGAGCATGATCGCGGCGACGAGACCAGCAATGCCCGAGTTGATGTGGACCACGGTGCCGCCGGCGAAGTCGAGAACGCCCGCGCCGCTCAGGAAGCCCCCGCCCCACACCCAATGCGCGACCGGAGCGTAGACGACGATCACCCACAGCGCCAGGAAGACCAGCAGACTGGAGAATTTCATGCGGTCGGCGATGGCGCCGCAAATCAGCGCCGGGGTGATGATCGCGAACGTCATCTGGAAGGTCATGAAGACCGACTCAGGGATGGTGCCCTGCAGGCCATCCTTGCTCAGGCCGGCGAGGAACATTTTGCTCAAGCCGCCGATGTACGCGTTGTTGCTGCCGCCGTCACTGAAGGCCAGCGAGTAGCCGATCACCATCCACACGATGGTGATCAAGCAACAGCAGGCGAAACTCTGCATGACGGTGGCAAGCACGTTCTTCTTGCGGACCATGCCGCCGTAGAAGAGGGCGATGCCCGGGATGGTCATCAACAGCACGAGCGCCGTAGCGGTGAGCATCCAGGCCGTGTCGCCGCTGTCCAGCGTCGGCGGCGGCTTGGTCGCGTCCTGCGCGAGGGCCGGCATGGCCGAAGCCAAGAACAGCCCGGCTGCAGCGAGAAGGGTAGTTTTGAGATCAGGTGTCTTCTCAGACTTCATGTCAGGCTTCCCCTTTTGCATCAAAAGCTCTGCGGTGGAATTGAGCGCCCGGGCGGGTCAGAGGGCGTTGTCGTCGGTCTCGCCGGTGCGGATGCGGACGGTGTGATCGACGGTCGATATGAAGATCTTGCCGTCACCGATCTGACCGGTCTTGGCGGCCCTGATGATGGCTTCGACAGCCTTGTCGGCGTCGGCCGTCGGCAGCACGATCTCGACTTTGACCTTGGGCAGGAAATTCACGGAGTACTCGGCCCCCCGGTAGATCTCCGTATGCCCCTTCTGGCGTCCGTAGCCCTTGACCTCGGTAACGGTCATGCCCTGCAAGCCGATGTCGGTCAGCGCTGTGCGCACCTCATCGAGCTTGAAGGGTTTGATGATCGCTGTGACGAGCTTCATGTCGGCACCCCCTTCCAAGGCCCCACCCGGGCGCAGGCCCTCCCGGGCAGGACCAGCCACATCACCGCCGCACCCAGCCTAGAGGCGGCGGTTTCGGTCACAGCAGGAGTCAAGAGCCGTGCCAAAGCCCTAGCACGCAGCTACCTTATTGAAATACCTATGGTTATTTGAGGCTGCGCAAAATTTGACCAGTGGCTTCGCGGTTCCTTCTGCCTGTAAAAGAGGCAGAACCGTGAGATTGCATGTTATTCAATCAGCGATTTGGGTCGCGGACGCGCACCAAGCCTTCCTGGGCAACCGAAGCCACGAGCTTGCCGTCGCGAGCGAACACGCTGCCGCGACAAAAGCCGCGGGCACCATGCGCAGACGGGCTGTCCTGGACGTAGAGGAACCACTCATCGGCTCGGAACGGTCGATGCAGCCAGAGCGCGTGGTCGAGGCTTGCGAGCTGCAAATCCGGATCGAACAGCAGCCGCCCATGGGCAATGAGGGCGGTGTCGAGCAGGGTGAAATCCGACGCATAGGCGAGAATGCAGTGGTGCAGCTTGGGATCGTCCGGAAGGCGGCCGTTGGCTCGCATCCACACGCTCTGCACCGGTTCGGCCGCCTGGCGCTTGAGGAAACGGTCAATCTCGATGGGGCGCAGCTCGATGGGACGTTCGCGCTGCCAGTAGCCGCGCATGCTCCTCGGCAGGTGGGCAAGGAGTCTCACCTTCAGTTCCTCTTCGCTCGGCAGCTCCTCGGGCTGCGGCACCTTGGGCATTACGGCTTGATGCTCGAAGCCCGGCTCGCTCCGGTGGAAGGACACGCTCATGGAGAAGATGGCACTGCCCTTCTGGATTGCCTTGACGCGCCGGGTGGTGAAACTCGAACCGTCCCGGATGCGCTCCACCTCATAGATGATAGGGCGGCTCGGATCGCCGGCGAGGAGGAAGTATCCGTGCATGGAGTGCGCGGTGCGTGGCTCTGCCACGGTGCGCACGGCCGCCACCAGGGCCTGACCCAAAACCTGGCCGCCGTACACTCGCTGCCAACCCTGTGCAGGACTTGTGCCGCGAAACAGGTTCTCCTCGAGCTGCTCGAGGTCGAGTAACGATACGAGCGCAGCGAGCGCACCCTGGGAATTGTCTTCGGCGGCTGGCATGCTGGGTTCCTCGTGCCTGGCGGCTTCCTACCGAGGGAAAGGGGAAGGGAGGCGCAGCTGGGCTGTCAAGCAGCGGCAAGCATAGCAGCACCGAGGCGATGACCGAAACGGCTACGGACGCAGACGGAAAAGCCGACGTTGTAATCGTCGGAGCCAGCTTCGCGGGACAAGCGCTGGCGCTGGCACTGGCGCGCATGCTGGGATCCGAGCTCAGAATCGTGATCGTCGACCGCGGCGGCCCGGCACGGGCGGATGCCGCCGATCCGCGGGCGTTCGCGCTTTCGCACGCCTCTCGGCAGATGCTCCAAGTGCTCGGCGTATGGCAGCGGATCGCGAGCGAAGCGCAGCCTATCGAGCGGATTGAAATTACCGACTCCTTCCTGGAGGCCGGGGTGCGCCCGGTGCTGCTCAGCTACGACAACACCGTCGAGAGCGGAGCGCCGGCGAGCAGCATCATGCCTGCTGCGGTGCTTGGCACGGCGCTTAGCGCCGCGGTCGACGCCGAGCCTTCGATCGCAATCCGCAGGCACAGCGAAATCTCGGGTCTTGCCACCGATGCGTTCGGCGCCACGCTTGCGCTCGCCGGGGGCGGCGTCGTTCGCGCGGCTCTAGCGGTGGCAGCGGACGGCTGCAACTCCACGCTGCGACAGGCAGCGGGGATCAAGATTGTCGGCTGGCACTATCCGCAGATCGGTATCGTGACCGTGGTGGGCCACGAGCGGCCGCACGAAGGCGTTGCCGTGCAGCACTTCCTACCCGGCGGGCCGTTCGCGATCCTGCCGCTCAAGGGCAGGCGCTCGTGCGTGACCTGGACCGAGCACGAAGATGCCGGGCGCCGCATCATGGCGCTCGACGATGCGACGTTCCTGGCCGAGGTCGACAAGCGCTTCGGTGGTCGGTTGGGCCGGCTTTCGCTGGAGGGGCCGCGCCGCTGCTGGAGGCTCGAGATGCATCTGGCACGAGCCTATGTGAGCGAGCGGGTGGCCCTCGTGGGCGACGCCGCGCACAGCGTGCACCCGATCGCGGGGCAGGGCCTCAATCTCGCCTTCCGCGACGTCGCAGCGCTCGCCGAGGTGGTGATCGAAGCAGCCCGGCTCGGGCTGGATCTCGGGGATGCAACGATGCTCCAGCGCTACGAGCGGTGGCGGCGATTCGATTCGGCGGTGTCGGCGGCTACGTTCGATGCGCTCAACCGGCTGTTCTCGCGCGATGTCGCGCTGCTGCGCTCGATGCGCGAGGCTGGCCTCGGCATTGTCGACCGCCTCCCCGGGCTGAAGCAGCTCCTGGTCAACGAGGCGGCGGGACTTGCTGGCGAAGTGCCGCGGCTGCTCAGGGGCGAACGTGTGTGAGCCGCGCGGAGCTTTCAAGGCTCGAGCCGAAAACAGGCCCCGTTGCTCCAAACGACAAGCCTGCCTTCCGAATCCGGAATAGCGCGTTCCACGAGATCGAGCGTGAGGGCGCGCGTGAGAAGCGCCTCGAGCGAGCCGCGCACGCGAAGATAGGGCTTCAGGCCCCCGCTCGGCGCCTGCGCAACGAAGCGCAGCGGATGCTCGGGTCCGCAGGCGACGATGTCATCGACGTTGGTGCGGAAGACGATCCGCTGATCAGCACCTTCGCCCCAGGTCTCCATCTCGACGGCGAGGAAAGGCGCGTCCTCGACGGCGACGTCAACCTTCTCTGCCGGGGTGACGAGATAGTAGCGCCCATCCGCCTCGCGCCTGAGAACGCGTGCAAACAGCTTGACCAGCGCCATGCGGCGAATCGGGCTGCCGCGATAGCTCCAGGTGCCGTCGCTCTGAATTGCGAGGCCGATATCGCCGCAATAGGGTGGGTTCCAGGCTTCTAGATGGGAGGGAGGGCCCTGCGGGGCGGAGCGCAGGAGTGCTTCGAACCGCTCGATCCCAGAGGTTTGTTTCATATTGTGACCACTTTCGCCGCGGCACAGTTCCTGCAACCCCAACGGCGCTCTATATTACGCCAATGACCACGCTCACCCAGACCCCGGACGATATCGTCCCCCGCATCGAGGCCGCCGGCGAGCGGCTCCGACGCGTTCACAAGGCTGCGGCCTCCGTGATCTTCGGCCAGGACCTCGTCATCGAGAGGACGCTGGTCACGCTGTTGGCGGGTGGACACGCCCTGTTGATCGGCGTGCCGGGCCTTGCCAAGACGCTGCTCGTGGACACGCTCGGCAAGGTGCTGGGACTCGAGGCCAAGCGCATCCAGTTCACTCCCGACCTGATGCCTTCCGACATCATCGGCTCGGAGGTGCTCGAAGAGGCGGCCTCGCAGCGGCGCTCGTTCCGGTTCATCCCAGGTCCGATCTTCACGCAGCTGCTGATGGCCGACGAGATCAACCGGGCGAGCCCCAAGACCCAGTCGGCCCTGCTGCAGGCGATGCAGGAGCATCACGTCACGGTCGCCGGCCAGCGCCACGACGTGCCCACGCCGTTTCATGTGCTCGCAACACAAAATCCGCTCGAGCAGGAAGGCACCTACCCGCTCCCCGAGGCGCAGCTCGACCGCTTCCTGCTGCAGATCGACGTGAGCTACCCCGACCTTGCGGCCGAGCGGCGCATGCTGTTTGCGACGACCGGCGTGGAGGAGCGCAAGCTCGAGGCGATCTTCTCCGCCCAGGAGCTGATGGCTGCCCAACGCCTGGTCCGTCAGATCCCGATCCCCGACAAGGTGGTCGAGGCGATCCTGAAACTCGTGCGCTCGGCGCGGCCGGATGCCGGGGCCAGCGAGGAGACGCGGCGCCTCATCGCGTGGGGACCCGGCCCGCGGGCGAGCCAGGCGTTGACCCTGGCAGTGCGGGCCAAGGCGTTGCTCGATGGGCGGCTGGCGCCGTCCGTGGACGATGTGGTGGCGCTTGCCGAGCCCGTGCTCAAACATCGTATGGCACTGTCGTTCACAGCGCGGACCGAGGGTCAGGAGATCAGCACCGTGATCGCGCGCCTCGTCCAGCGGCTGGAGTAAGACGGCGTGGCGGCGTGGTCGAGGTCAACGCTCGGCCCCGGTGAGGGGGCGGATGCGCTCGCGCTGGAAGCCGAGGCGCACAGCCTCGCCGACCGCCTGCCGGAGCTGCTGATCGAAGCGATGCGGATCGCAGTGACCGTGGCCCACGGCATTCACGGCCGCCGCCGCGCCGGACCCGGTGAAACCTTCTGGCAGTTCCGGCAGTTCCAGTCGAGCGACGCCGCCACTCTCATCGACTGGCGCCGCTCCGCAAGCTCCGACCTCCTGTTCGTGCGGGAGCGTGAATGGGAAGCCGCGCACACGATCTGGCTGTGGCCCGACTTGTCGGCATCGATGCGCTTTAAGAGCCACCTGTCGAACGTCGCCAAGCGCGAGCGCGCACTGGTGCTGACGCTGGCGCTGGCGGAGTTGCTGGTCAGGGGCGGCGAGCGCATCGCGCTGCTCGGATTGACGCGACCTTCGGCCAGCCGCAACGCGACGACGAAACTGGCCGAGGCCATCACCAGCAATATCGGCTCGCCAGTGCTCGATGCCAGCCTGCCGCCGACCGAGCGGTTGAGTCGTTTCTCAGGCATCGTGCTGTTCAGCGATTTCCTCGAACCTGTGGATTCGATCGGCGAGCGGCTGAAGGCGCTGGCCTCCAGCGGGGTCTCAGGTCATCTTGTTCAGGTGCTCGATCCGGCCGAGGAGACCTTGCCCTATGCGGGCCGAACGGAGTTCGTCGGGCTCGAAGACGACGCGCGCTGGATCGCCGATCGCGCCGAAAGCCTCAGGGGAGCCTATTCCCAAGCGCTGCGACTGCACCGCGCCGCTATCGAAAATATCGCCAGCCGGCTCGGCTGGTCCTTCCTGGTCCATCATACGGATCGACCGGCGGCGGAGGCGCTGCTGACGATGATCATGCGGCTTGGCAGCGGCGGTCAGGATTATCGCTGGAACACGGCCAGTGGACACGCCGCTGCCCGCAGCACGGGAGCGAGCCCATGACGATCGGCGCGCTCGGCTTCCTCAGTCCCTGGTTGCTTTTGGGCCTGCTCGCGCTGCCGATCATCTATTGGCTGCTGCGCACAGTGCCCCCGCGCCCGCGTCAAGTGGCCTTCCCGCCGACCCGAATTCTCGTCGGGCTCGAGAACAAGGAGAAGACACCGGCCAAGACGCCGTGGTGGCTGATGCTGATCCGGCTGACGGCGGCCGCGCTGGTGATCCTGGCACTAGCCGAGCCGGTGCTGAACCCCAACCGCGAAGCCGCGATCAGAGGCTCGGGACCTGTCGTGCTGGTGGTCGATAACACCTGGGCGGCGGCCGCGCGGTGGAGCGAGCGTGTGCGCATGCTGGACCGGCTCATTGCCGAGGCCGAGGCACAGGAGCGCCCGGTTGTGGTGCTGGCGACCGCCACCCCGGCCAAGGGCACGAGCCTGCGTATCGAGGCGCCGCAGGCGGCGCGCACCACGGCGGCAGCAATCCAGCCGCAGCCTTTTGCGCCGGCGCGGCTCCAAGCCGTCGAGGCGCTGACGTCGGCAATGGCGGGCGCGGGCAGCGCCAGCGTCGTGTGGCTCACGGACGGCCTCGATCACGACGGAAGCGCGGCGGCTTTCGCCGAGGCGCTTGCCGGATTGGGTACGGCGGGGTTCTCCGTGTTCGAGGTCGGCGACGGCGACGAGGCGATGGGAGTGGCCTCGACGCTCGGCGGCGGCGGGCGGCTGGTCGGCCGCGTCGTGCGCGCGGGGGGCGGGGCGCGTGAGGGCGTGCTTCATGCCTATTCGCCACGCGGCCAACGGCTCGCAGAGGCCGTGTTCCGCATGGCCCCCGGCGACAGCGAAGCCAAAGCGTCGTTCGAGCTGCCGCTCGAACTCCGCAACCAAGTGGCGCGCATCGAGATCGGCGGCGAGCGTTCGGCAGGCGCCGTGCATCTCCTCGATGGCCGATCGCAGTGGCACCGCGTCGGGCTCATCTCCGGCGAAACGAGTGAACAAGCGCAGCCGCTGCTGGCGCCGCTCTACTACATCCGCCGCGCACTCGATCCGTTCGCGGAGCTGGTGGAGCCGAAGGACGCCAACCTGGCGGCGGGTATCGACACGGTGCTCAAGCGCAATTCCTCGGTGGTCATAATGGCCGACATCGGCACAATCACCGGCGAGATGAAAACGCGGGTCGAGGAGTGGGTGAAGAAGGGCGGTGTGCTCGTGCGCTTCGCGGGGCCGAGGCTCGAAAAGGGCGGCGACGACCTGCTCCCCGTCGCGCTACGGCTGGGTGGCCGCACACTCGGTGGGGCACTGTCATGGTCCAACCCGCAGCCGCTGGCGCCGATGACGGAGGACAGTCTGTTCTCAGGCCTCACCGTGCCGTCGGACGTGACAGTCAGCCGTCAGGTGCTGGCGGACCCGGCCAGGCTGGTTCCCGGCGTGAAGGTGTGGGCACGGCTCAAGGATGGTACGCCGCTCGTCACGGCGGCCGATCGCGGCCAGGGTCAGATCGTCCTGTTCCACGTGACGGCCAATCCGGACTGGTCAAACCTGCCGTTGTCGGGGTTGTTCGTGGAGATGCTTCGCCGCCTATCGGCGCTCGGGCGGCGCGGCGCTCCGTCAGACTCAGGCCCGGCGGCCTCTGAAGGGGCCTTAAAGGAGGCGGCGCCCGCTGATACGCTCGCGCCGGTGCAGACGCTCGACGGCTTCGGCGTGTTGCGCAGCCCGCCGCCGACCGCGCAGGCGATCCCAGCCGGCAAGCTTGGCGAAACGAAGCCGGGCCCTGAGCATCCACCCGGGTTCTATGGGCCGCAGGCCTCCCCACGCGCCTTCAATCTCATCGAGGCGCACACTGTCCTTAAGTCATTGCCGCCGTTGCCGGCAACGGCCGAGCGGCGGGCCTACGAAGGGCAAATCGCCACGCCGCTGAAGCCATGGTTGCTGGCGGCGGCGCTGGCATTGCTGTTCGTCGACATTCTTGCCGTGGTGATGCTACAGCTCGGCGGACTCGGGCTGCGGTCGCTGCGTCCGGCGGTCCGGGGGGCAGGTGCGCTCGCGCTCGCTGCGATGGCCGTGTCGAGCCTGATACTGTCGCCGGCGCCGGCGGCAGCTCAGGACTGGCGCGGCAGGACGTTCCCTGTTCCCCCCGATCTCGACCTCTTCAATCGCCTGCCCGGCGCAAGCGGCCGCCAGTCCGTACAGATCATTCGCCCGCCCTCTCTCTCGCCGAGCGATGCGATGGCGCTCAATGCCACTGCGCGGGTAACCTTCGGTTATGTGCTGACCGGAGACCCCGGCACGGATGAGGTGAGCCGTGCCGGCCTCTCCGGCCTTGTCAGGGTGCTCGCTGCGCGCACGGCGGTGGAGGCCGCCGATCCGGTGGGCGTCAACGTCAACCAGGACCCGATCGAGTTCTTCCCCGTCCTCTACTGGCCCGTACTCCCCAACGCACGCGCGCTGTCAGATGCGACGCTGGCCAAGATCGATGCCTACATGAAACAGGGAGGCATGATCATCTTCGACACGCGCGACTACGGCCAAGGCATGCCGTCGGGCTTTGTGCTGCAGGGCGGCTCGACCGGCACGGCGTTGCAGCGGTTGCTCGGTCGGCTCGACATACCACGGCTCGAGCCGGTGCCGGATGGCCACGTGCTCACCAAGTCGTTCTATCTGATGCGCACCTTTCCCGGCCGCTGGGAGGGCGGCCAGCTCTGGGTGGAAGCCGAGGCCAACGAAGGCATCGACCAAGGGCGCCGCGCGCGTCATGCCGACGGAGTCAGCTCTATTCTGGTGACCTCCAACGACTTCGCGGCGGCCTGGGCGCTCGACGAGCGTAACCGCCCGCTCTATCCGACCGTACCCGGCGGGGAGGCCCAGCGGGAGATGGCGTTCAGAACCGGCATCAACATCGTCATGTATGCGCTGACCGGCAATTACAAGGCCGACCAGGTACATGTTCCGGCGCTGCTCGAGCGCCTCGGCCAATGAGGAAACGGTCGTGAGCAGCTGGTCGCTCGATTTCACGCCGATGGTGCCGCTCGGCATGTTCTGGGCGGCGGCCGGCATCGCTGTGGCGCTGGTGGCGCTATTGCTGTTGCGCCGATCACCGGGAGCGCTGTTGCGCGCACTGGCGCTCGCGGCGCTGATCCTCGCGCTCGCCAACCCGACGCTGCGCGAGGAGGAGCGCGAGAACCTCGGCAATATAGCGGTAATCCTGATCGACGAGAGCACCAGCCAGACCCTCGCCCGCAGACCGGAACAGGCGCAGGCAATCAAGGCCGACCTGGAAGCCAAGCTTGGCAAGATCAACGGGCTGCAGGTGAAGTGGGTCACGGCCGCCCGGCCGGACGGGGAGTCTTCCGGCACACAGCTTTTCGCCGAGCTCAACCGGGCGCTGGCCTCCACCCCGCCCGACCGCCTCGCCGGAGTCATCATGATCACGGACGGCCAGGTCCACGATGTTCCCAAAGGAGCCGCGGCACTCGGCTTCGACGCACCGGTGCACGCTCTGCTTACCGGCGAACCCGACGAGTTCGACCGCCGCATCGAGATTTTGCAGGCGCCAAAGTTCGGCATCGTCGGGCAGTCGCGTCAGGTCGAGATCGCAGTGCGCGAGGCCGGCAAGAGCGGCCGCGCAAGTGGACCGGTGACGCTCAGGGTGCGCCGCGAGGGGCGCCCGGACGAGATCCGCCGGACCGAGATCAACCGTAAGCAGACAATCGAAATGGCGTTCCCCCACGCCGGACAGAACATTCTCGAGATCGAGCTGGAAGCGGCGCCAGGCGAACTCACCCCCGCCAACAACCGCGTCATCGTGGCGGCAGAGGGCGTGCGCGAGAACCTGCGCGTGCTGCTCGTCTCCGGCGAGCCGCATGCGGGCGAACGGACGTGGCGCAATCTCCTCAAGTCGGACGCGGCCGTAGACCTCGTCCACTTCACCATCCTGCGGCCGCCCGAGAAGCAGGACGGCACGCCGATCAACCAGCTGTCGTTGATCGCCTTTCCGACGCGCGAGCTGTTCCAGCAGAAGATCCGCGATTTCGATCTCATCATCTTCGACCGCTACCAGCATCGCGGTATCCTGCAGATGCTCTACTATGACAACATCGCGCGGTTCGTCGACGAGCACGGCGGCGCCCTCCTCATCGCGGCGGGCGACGACTACGCTGGGCAGTCGAGCCTGGTTCACACGCCGCTCCTCTCGGTGTTGCCGGCAATGCCGACCGGGCGCGTGCTCGAGCAGCCGTTCAAGGCCAAGCTCACGAGCGATGGCTTGAAGCACCCGGTGACGCGAGGACTGCCCGGAGGTGACGCCGAGGCACCAACTTGGGGGCGCTGGTTCCGCCAGGTCGAGGTAACGCCGGAGCGAGGGCGCGTCATCATGAAGGGCGTCGACGATAAGCCGCTGTTAATGCTCGACCGCAAGGGGAAGGGCCGGGTGGCGCTGCTCACATCCGATCACGCCTGGCTTTGGGCACGCGGCTACGACGGCGGGGGACCCCATACCGACCTGTTACGGCGACTCGCCCACTGGCTGATGAAGGAGCCGGACCTCGAGGAGGAGCGACTGATTGCCTCCGCCAAGGGGCTCAAGCTCACAATCGAGCGACGCTCCTTGGAGAGTAAAGTGATGCCGGTGACAGTGTCCGCCCCTGGCGGCGCCAACATGGAGGCGACGCTCGACGCGGCGGGTCCCGGGGTGTGGCGCTCGACGATCGACGTCAAGGAGCCCGGACTCTACAAGCTGCAAACGTCGAGCCCGACCGGACCGCTCACCGCAGTGGCGCTGGCCGGCGTCGAAGACCCGCGTGAAATGTCGGAGGTGACGGCGACGGCTGACAAGCTGCGCGGGCTGGTCGAGGCGACCGGCGGAGGGGTGTTCTGGACGCGGGGCGGCGGTCTTTTCGGGGCGATTGATCCCTCCGCCGTGGAGGTGCCGAGGGTAACCATGATGTCGGCCGCCAAGGTGCTGGCGGGCTCGGGCTGGATGGGCCTCAAAGACCGCGAGGCCTACGTCACTCGCGGCGTGAAGCTCACGCAGATGTTCACCGGTCTCCTAGCGCTCGCGGCGCTGTTGTTCTTGATCACGCTTGCGTGGTGGCGAGAGGGCAAGTAGCCCCTTTCCGACTCATGAAACGAGCCGGAACAGAACAACGCCCGCTACCGTCGTGCCGATGCCGACAAGTTCGATCCCAGTGATCCGCTCACGAAAGTAGAGCACAGAGATCAGCAGCGTGAACACCACCTCGACCTGGCCCACGGCGCGCACGTAGGAGGCATTCTGCAAGGCGAAGGCGGTGAACCAGGCGATTGAACCCAAGGCGCTCGTCGCACCGATGAAGAAGGACATGTTCCTGTCGGGCCACAAGGCCTTGAACGCGTCGGGCTCCGTCCGCCACAGCCACCAGCCAACGAACACCGTCTGCATCGCTGTCGCCAGCACCACCGTCCATGCGCCCCGCCACAAAAAGTGACGGTCCTCCCCCATCGCCAGCGTCGCCTCGCGTAGGAAGAGGTAGGAGAGCGAGAAGGCGAAGGCGCAGGCGAGAGCGATGAGGGTCGGCTCGGAGAGCAGCGCATCCTTGATGGGTAGCCGGTCGGCCCCGATGCGGCCGATCGACATCAGCAGGACACCGGCCATCACCACAGTCAGCGCGAGCACACCGCCGGCGCTATGGACCTCGGAGAAGAACAGCCAACCGATCAGCGCCGTCATCACTACGTCGCACTTGGTCATGACCGAGCCCACCGCGAAGTTCCTCAGGCGGAACATCGAAATCAGCAGCATGGTGGCGATGACCTGGGCGAGTGCGCCCAGGAACGTGAATGCGAGGTAGATGGTGCTCAGGCGCGGCATGCCTCCGCCGAGAGTTGCCAGTACGACGCCCAGGTACAGCCCCATGATGGGCAGGCCGTACAGCGAGCGGACATAGGTGGTGGCCAACGTCGAGAGCCGGCGATTGAGCTGCTTCTGCGCGGCCGTACGCACCGCCTGCATGAAGGCGGCAAAGATGGCGAGGCCGATCCAGGAGTGCTCCATGTGCCGCGTGCCAACCGTGGCTATCCAGAGCAGGCCGAGGCCGGTTGCCCTGGCCCGCTCAAAAGTGCAGTTGCCAATAGAGCGCTCATCTGCACGTCCAAAGGATACCGCGATCAAAGTGGAAGTGATCGTTATGGGCGGGGTTGAATTCGGGCCCAAGCGATACGCGAAAATAGCGGCAGGACCGATGGTGAACCGTCTTCAGGAATTGCGACTCCGGGCCGGGGCCGAACCAATGCCGGTCGACGCTGATGTGACGGCCGTCGGCCAGCGTGAACCCCGCCACATCTATGGCGTTCGCTGTGGCGTGCTCGCTGCGCCGGCTCTCCCAGATGGGATTGCCGATGATGTTGCGGCAGGCATAGGTGCCGATCTGGCGCACGGAGACGACGCGCTGGCCGAGCATCGATTGGGCAAGCGGTTGCACATCGTGGGCCATCCACATGGCCAATGCCGCTGCGACCTCACAGCTCAGCGGCTCAGCCGAGAGCCGGGCGCCACCCATGCCTGTGGTGCGAACCGCGTTCAGCCAGCCGCACCCGTCACGCACGGGATTGTCGGGGATGGGGGTGGCGTCGATCCGAGCCGATTTGAGAACGGCGCGGCAGAGGGCGGGCTCGTGGCGCAGCGCAGCAAGCTGCCAGTCGAGAAACAGGCCGGGGGGCTCGTCTATGCGGAGCGTCGGCAGCGGATTGAAGCGGGCCGGTACTAATCCCTGCCGGAAGAGCAGGCCGACGCCGACAACGACCGTGACGAACAGCAACACGCGGAAAAAGGTGAAACGGCGGCGGCGCTTCCGCATGTGGCTGATCCGATCGGCGATGGCATCCTTGTTCCTTCATAGTGAAGGATCCCGCCGCGATCCAATGACGGATCGGCCACAGTCCCAACGGTAGGACTGCCTGATGTCACGGCGGGCGAGCGGGGAGAGCGAAGGAGCAAAGCCGCCGATCAAGCGATGACGGTCATATCCGCCGTTTGGTCAGGGCTTCAAAACGCGACGCATCCACTCGTCATCCACGGGCGGGGAGGATCGGGAGCGGCCATCGCCGCGGCGGGCCCGCGTCTCGGCGCCGAGACGCATGGTGGGGCCCTCGCTACTTCGGGCCTCGGCCCGCGAGGCGACGGGCAAGTCGGTGGGCTCGCGTTTGGACAAAAGCTTCGTCTTAAGGGAGGTCAATTCCTTCGCTGCGGTGGCGTTGCCTCTGCGCCGTTCGGTCTCAAGCGCGTACATGCGGTGCCGGTCGAGAGCTTCCTGTTCCCAGGGCTCGGGACGGCATCGGCAGCTCGCATCGTAGATGGTGCGATAGCGAAATGCGGTTTCGAGGCGAGCGTAGCGGCGGCCGGAAAGATCGACCATCTGCTCGGGCTCCTGGCCCGGGTTGCGGTAGACGAACAGACGGGCTGAGGAGCGGCAGCTTCTCTGGCAGGTGGCGGCATCGCGCTCGAAGTACTCGGGCGAGGTGGCGAAGCTGATCGGCCAGTAGTAGCCGTCGCAAAGCCTCACGCAGACCGTGCGGTAGGTGGCGAACTCGATCTCATGGTCGAATTCGTCATCATGATCGCGCCAGTCGAAAGGCTCGGGTCGGTCATAGGGGCGCGGCGACGAGCGCATGTTGCTGTCGCTGCGGCGCGACCCGCCATCGCTGCGCAGCTTCCGCCAGAACTGCTCGCTTCTCAGCATCTCCTTGAAGCTCTGGCTGCCCAGCACGCGCGACTGGGTCACCGGCCCAGGTCCCGGCGTGGCCGCAGGGATCGCCGCGGAAAAGGTGGCCTGCTGCAGCAACGTTGCACCGATCAGGCTGATGCCATGCGCCGCGGCCAGCACGACGACCACCATTCCGGCTGCGTAGGCAGCCACACCGCGCAACCATGCAAGACAGCTCCAACGGCTGCTTGGCGCCTGGTCACGGACCCAAACGCGCAACATTCCGGATACGCCGCAGTTGACTGGTGAACGTCACCCTGGGGCGATTCTTAGTGGAGAGGCAAGCCGCTGCCAACCCCACGGCGACTGCTTTTTCTGCAAGCTCCGGTGTGCCTTGCCGTCATTGGCTTCGCCGGAGTCTCGGCAATGCTAGCGCGGGGGCAGGCGCACGGCGCCGTCGAGGCGGATAGTAGTGCCGTTGAGCATCGCGTTCTCGCAGATGTGAACGGCCAGTGCCGCGTACTCGGCCGGATTGCCGAGGCGGGAGGGGAACGGCACGCTCGCGGCGAGTGCACGGCGCGTGTCATCGGGGAGCGAAGCAAACATGGGTGTCTCGAACAGGCCAGGCAGAATCGAGACGATGCGGATGCCCTCGCGGGCCAGATCGCGCGCGACCGGCAACGTCATCGCAGCCACGCCGCCCTTGGAGGCAGCGTAGGCGACCTGGCCCATCTGGCCGTCCTCGGCGGCAACCGAGGCGGTCGTGATGATGACGCCGCGCTCGCCATCGGGACCGGACGGCGCCAGGCTCATCATGCCCGCCGCACTCAATGCCGTCGCCAGGAAGGTGCCGATCAGATTGACCTCGATAACCTTGGCGAACGAAGCGAGGTCGTGCGGCTCGATGGCGCCCGTGTCCCGGGCACGCCGCACGATGCGCTGCGCGACGGCGATGCCGGCGCAGTTGACGAGGATGCGCTCCTGACCGTGTGCCTTGCGCGCTACCGAGAGGGCAGCCCTGACGCTCTCTTCGCTGGTCACGTCGCAGTGCGCGAAGGTGCCGCCCAGGGCTCGGGCGAGTTTGCCGCCGGCCTCCTCCTTGAGATCGAGCAGGGCAACGCGAACGCCTCGATCCGCGAGTGCCTGGGCCGTCGCAGCGCCGAGGCCGGAGGCGCCGCCCGTCACTACGGCCGCAATGTCCTTGCCCAATCGCATCGCATCACCTCCGCCGAAAAAGCCCGGCGCCCGACGATCCCTGAAGCAACGACTCTAGGAGGGGGAAGGCAGGCGGTCAAAGGCTCAAGCCGGGCGCGCGCGCTGGAGCATTGCCGCGGCAACAAAGGCGAGAAGGCCGAGCAGCACGTTGAATCCGATCCGTACGCCGGCGTCTTCGAGACCGGGAACGAAGGTATCAATGGCGATACCCGTCAGCGGCCTGATGATGGCGCCGATCACGCTCGGAAACAGCACCAGCACCCCGCCCACGGCAAACAGCGCCGTTTCCAGAGCGCTGCTCTTCTTCAAGAACCAGCCCTGGGCCGCAAAGGCCAGCATGGCGATGCCCGCGGCCGATTCAACCGTGATCTCGATGATGTCGAGCCAGTTGCCTCCCTTCGGTATCTTGAAGAGCAGCCCGATGCCCTGGGGGTCGAGCACGAACACGAACGGCACCAGGAAGGCGGGCATGGTGTACTTCCACGCCTGCAAGGTGGTCCGATAGGGACTACCGCCGGTGATGGCGGCCGCAGCGAAGGCGGAAAGGGCTGTCGGGGGTGATACCTCCGACAGCACAGCGTAGTAGAAGATGAACATGTGGGCGGCAAAATCGGGCACGCCAAGCTTGATCAGGGCCGGCGCGGCGATAACCGCGCACATGATGTAGGAGGCGGTGACCGGCACGGCGAGGCCGACGATCCACACGATCGCGGCCGTGAACAGGGCAGTCAACAGCAGGCTGCCCTGCGCGTAGCCGATGATGATGTCAGCGAAGCGCTGGGCGAGGCCGGTCAGCGTGACGACGCCCACAATGATGCCGGCCGTGGCACAGGTGGCGGCGACGTTGAGCACGCCGGTGGTGCCATCGCGCATGGCGGCGACAAAGCGCTCGGTCACCGGTGCAACGTTCGGCGTAAGCAGGCCGATGGCGGCCGCGAGCATCAGGGGAACGAATACCAAGTGGCCCAGCCACCCGGTGATGGCGGGATCGACGGGGACGTCGAGGAGCCGAGCGATGACGAGCACAACGCTCACGGTGAGGGGCAGAGCTATCGCCAACGGCACCAGCCTCGTGTCGGGCCTAAGCGCGCTGGCGGTGATGGCGAGGACGGTCGCCCAGAACACTGCCAGCACGGGCGAAAATCCGAGCAGCATGAAGGCGACGATGGAGATCAGCGAGCCGAAGTGAAACCAGTATCTGCTGGTCAGCAACCAGAGCTGACCCTTGGGCACCAGCAGCTCTCCCGCGCCACCCTGCCGGCGCGCGTCCACCTCGACCATGACCAAGATCGCAAAGTAGTAGAGGATGGTCGGAACGATCGCCATGGCGATCACGTCCAGGTAAGAGATTTTGAGGAATTCGGCGATCAGGAAGGCAGCCGCGCCGAGCACCGGCGGAGAGATGATGGCCCCCAGGCCGCCGGCCGCAAGCAGCCCGCCGGCGGCGTTCTTTTCATAGCCCGCCTTTTCGAGAAGCGGATAGGCGACCGTGCCGATGGTGACGGTGGTGGCGACGCCCGAACCCGACGGGCCGCCGAGAAGGAAGGAGGAGAGCACGACGGCGCGGCCGGCCGCGTTGCGCTTGCCGCCCATCGCTGCGAACGAGAAGTCGATGAAGAAGCGGCCGGCTCCCGAATGCTGCAGGACGGCGCCGAAAATCGTGAAGAGGATGATGAGGCTCGAGGCCACGTCGACAGTGGTGCCGAAGATGCCCTCCAGCGTCATGTAGAGATGGGCGACCATGTCCTCCGGGTAGTAGCCGCGATGGGTCCAGGGTGCCGGAAGGTGGTTGCCGAACAGCGCGTAAAGGATGAACGCGATGGCAACGCACGGCATAATGGGGCCGGTGGCGCGTCTCGTCCCCTCCAGCAACAGGGCAATGAAAGCTGCACCGACGAGATAGTCCGCGGTCGTCGGCATGGTGGCACGGTCGCCGAAGTAGGCGCCCTGGGACAGGACATAAAGGATCGTGCCGGCGCTTGCCGCAGCCAGCAGATGATCCCACCAGCGGATGCGGTCGCGAAACCGCCTCGCCATGGGAAAGAGCAAGAAGCAAAGGAACAGGACCATACCGACGTGGGCCGGCCGCAGAACGTGGGCCGGCACGATTTCGTAGGCCGCGTAAAGGTGGAAGAATGACACAAGCACGGCGATCGCGGCGATGGCCGTTCCGATCCAGCCACCAAGGCGGTTGAAGGCGCCTTCTTCCTCCTCGATCAGGTGCTCGATCTTTGTCCGCGCATCCAGAGCAGGCGGCTCGGTCGGCCCAGATGACGGCGTAACTCCCCCGCTTCTTGGCTCGACGCTTTCCACGCGATTCCCTCCGCCGGTTTTCAGCGCCGGCTCGGTTCTTTTAGCGGCATGCTACACAAGGTCCTTGTCGCCAGTCACCCGCAGAATGCAGGAAGTGGCATAATAAAAGCAGGCTCGGAAAGCGAAAAACTGCCGGATCCGAAGGGTCCGGCAGTAAGCTAATGCCGCCGTCAACCGACGGACTCGCTCAGTTGACCTTGATGCCCTTCTCCTTGAAGTATTTCAGCGCGCCCGGGTGCCAGGGGATGCCGGCACGGTTCGAGGTCTGCCACTCGGGCTTGATGTTGAGTGCTTCCTTGTGCACGAGAGCCAATTCCTCGCGCTTCTCCAGCATGACCTTGGTGAGCTTGTAGGCCAGGTCCTCAGGCATGGAGGCGTTGACTGCCATGATGTTCCAAACCGTGTTGTTCTTGGCATCCTTCTCCATACCTTTGTAGGTGTCCTTCGGAATGGTGGCCTCGGCATAGAGCGGCCCCGTACTCGCATTCATCTTCGAGGTGAAGTGTGCGATGTCCAGGATCTTAATCTTGGTGTTGGGCGTGGAGGCGAGGTCGGTGACCGCCGCGGTGGGCAGCCCGCCGACCCAGAAGAATGCGTCAATTTTCTTGTCCTTGAGAGCATTCACGCTCTCCGCAACACCCAGCCGATCCTTCACGATATCCTTCTCGTGGTTGAGTCCCGCTGCTTCGAGCACGCGCACGGCATAAACCTCGGTGGCGCTGCCGGGCGAGCCGGTGGACACGCGCTTGCCCTTCATGTCCTCGACCTTGCTGATGCCGGTGCCCTCGACCGTCACCACATGCATGTGGTTGGGATACATGACGACCAACGCGGTGATCGGCAGCTTAGTGGGGAACTTGTCCTTGCCGTTGATCGCATCCCAGGCCGCGTCGACCTGGCTGAAGGCGATGTCGGCCTTGCCGGAGGCGATGAGCTGCAGGTTGGCGACCGAACCGCCGGTGACCTGCGCGGTGGCCGTCACGCCGGGGATTTCCTTGCCCAGAATGTTGGCGAACCCGCCGCCCAGGGGATAGTAAACGCCGCCCGTGCCGCCAGTGGCGATCGAGAGCTGCTGCGACTGGGCCAACACCGGGCTCCCACTCAGCGCCAGGCTCGCGCCAAGGGCAAAAACACCGAAAGTGCGCATTGGATTTCCTCTCCCTTGTGTTCTTTGTTCGTGCCGATCCTGCTCGGCTGGCGCCTGCGGCTTTCCAGCGCGAGGCAGTCTAGCCTACTGAGGCTTCGAGGCAAGGCGGAAGGCTTGCACGTAACCACACGCGTGCGACACTGCCATATCCTTTGCGCTTTCGAGAGATCCCGACCGTGACTAGCGAGCCCCGTTACCCGCCGCCGCGCGGCTACTTCGGCATCGGCGCCGAGCGTATCTCGAAGTCGCTCAATCTCGGCAACCTAATGCGTACGGCGCACGGTTTTGGTGCGAGCTTCACGTTCACCATCGGCGCCACCTACCAGGCGCTCGAGGCGCTCGCGGACACCTCCAAGGGTCAAGCGCACCTGCCGCATTACAATTGGTCCGCAGTCAGCGAAATGGCGCTGCCCGAGGGCTGCCGGCTGGTCGGTGTCGAGCTTTTGGAGGACGCCATCGCCCTGCCGAGTTTCCGGCATCCGCTGCGCGCGGCCTATGTGCTGGGGCCCGAACGCGGTTTGCTGTCGCGGGAGCTGCTCGAACGTTGTCACCACGTGGTGCGGATTCCGACGCGGTTCTGCATCAACGTGGCGGTGGCAGGCGCCATCGTGATGTACGACCGCGTCATCTCGCTGGCGCCGTTCGCGGAGCGTCCGGTGGCGGTAGGCGGCGCCACGCCGTCACGCAAGACGCACGTGTTCGGAGCCCCCCTGGTGCGCCGCAAAGGATGACAGCGGCGCCGGCAACCTCCTATATTGCTCCCGTCCAGGGGTGAAGGGTGAGGTGATTCGCGCCGAGCCAACCAACCATGTGAGGGACCCATGCGCGGTTTGGCAAGAAGCGCCGCTCTGGCGGCTATCACACTGTCGGTTCTTGCGCCGGCGCGCGCCGATGCGCAAGCGGTCAAGCTGATCGGAACGTTCAACGACTGGCGAGTGTACGCGCACGAAAGCGGCGCCTCCCGCATCTGCTTCGCCGCATCGCAGCCCAATGCCACAGAGCCGGCGGGCGCGCGTCGGGATTCAATCTACTTCTACGTGTCGTCCTGGCCGAAGGAGGGGGTCAAATCGGAAGTCAGCGTGAAGATCGGCTATCCCTTGCGCAAAGGTTCGGCGGTTACGGTGACCATAGGCTCGACCGCATTTAACCTGTTCACCGACGACGACAAGGCGTTCGTGGCCGACCCCAACGCCGAGCTGAAGCTGATCGAGGCCATGAAGAAGGGCGACGTGATGATCGTGCGGGGTACGTCGCAGCGTGGCACACAAACGACCGACACGTATTCCCTGCTCGGCGTCACTAAGGCGCTGGAGGCGGTGACGGCGGGATGCACGTGAGGCGCTGACGGACGATCAGGTTGCGGCCGAAATCGTAGTGCTCAAGGTAGGCGAAACGGCAACACGGTTCTGACAAGATTCCAATCCACTTACCGGCCGGGGGGCGCCAGACGTGAGTGCCGGTGATGCGTATTGCACTTGCCCTGAGCGCTTTGGCCAGCCGCAATGTCTTGAGAGGTGTCGACCGCTGCGGACTTCGTATCAACGTGGCGAGTGTGGTCGCGATCCTGGCGGTTGCCGGATGTGCGCCCGAGTACGCGAAGTCCGGCCATGTCGCTGCATCGAACAAGCCGAGCTCGGTCGCACAAGCGGAGCGGAAGCATAGCCGGCGCATCCCGATGCCGACGCAGGCGCTGCTCGCGCCGGAGCCAGAACCGAGCTGCGGCTCGACGGCTGCGAGCCTTCGTGTTGAGAAGGGGCGAATAGCACACTCGGGCGGCGCCTCGGTGCAGCTTGCAAGCCTCGGCACACGAGACTCAACAGCTGCAACCACCGTGGTCGATGATGGGCCACCCCCGGCCGCCGCGCAACTGAAGAGAACCGATCCCGTCCTCGCCCAAGCCGGACCTGACGACAATTTGGTACTGCTCACCCGGCTTGCCCTCGAGGCCGAATGCTACCGTCGGGCCGAAGCAGCCGTGCGCAAGCGGCTGCACGAGTTGCAAGCCGCGGTGGCAGAGACCGTCAAGGCGGTGAATGCAAGGGACGATAACAGCGCCAAGCCCGCCGTCCCCGAGGTGCGCTGAGACCAGCGGGCTCCGCCGGCGCTGCTTAGCGGTAGATGCGGCTGATCTTGGAGCCCTCAAGCGTCAAGTTGTACATCAGGCCCGTTTCGCCGAGGATGAAGCCGATGACCGGGCTGTTGATCTTGTTGGTGTCGATCGAGCCGCTGGCGCCGACGGTAACCAAGGTGACGCCGGCGTCAACGCCGACCTTCCAGCCATCGGTGCGATTGAACCTGGCCAGCGCTCCTTCGGTCATGAACATGATGATGACGGAGCGGGACTGGGCTCCCAACTGGAAACCGATCGAGGCCGAGACGGTGTTGTAGTAGCCGGCCGTGCGCCCCCGAATACGCAGCGCTCCCTCGCCGTACTCGCCGCCTACCCCGAAGCCGGCTTTGATCACCGACGGGAACACCAGGATACCGGCGGCCCGCTGAGCGAGGTCGTAGGCGCCGCCAACCTCCCGATACAAGCGGTTAAGGGTAGCGTCGACGCCTGCCTCGATATCCTGGGCAGACGCGGCCTGGCTATGCGGAGCCGCGGCAGTCGCAGCGACAAGCGCCACCGCAAGCGACAGTACCCTCCTTCTCGATGCGATCCGGTGCATGGCGTTCATCGACCAACCTCCTGGTGCGGGGCCCGAATCGCGGGCCATGGCACAACAATGACCACATTCAACATGAACGCAACGTGAGAGGCAGGCCGTCGCGGGTGGCGGGAAGACGGACCCTCGATGGCCGGTCCCTTCAGGACGTCGCCTAGGGCGCGCACCCGCCCGGCACGGACAGGGCTCGCTTGCTGTCTCCCAGGGAACAGCGCCACATCGGCAGATGGCGGCAATTGCGCAGAGGACCCCAAGGTCTCGCGGCACGGCGGTGGACCAGGAGTCCAGTTCCGCGACCGGGAGCATCCCCGGTATCTTTCACAATCATGAGCGCATGCGGCTGGCACCGGCTATCCCATGCAAGCAAAAGGTAGGCGCTGAAAAATGGCAACCATTCCATCGAACGTTGATCTGAGCGAGGTCAAGAACGCTGTTCAGATCGCGCGCAGCTTGGGCCCGGTTCTGGCCGGGCGTGCCGACAAGACGACTGACGAGGACGCTTACGTCGCCGACAACATTGCGCTGCTCAAGTCGTCCGGCCTCGTCGAAGCTGGTGTGCCGCGCGAACTCGGCGGCGGCGGGGCGGACGTCAACGATCTTGCCCATATGCTGCGCACACTCGCCTACTACTGCGGTTCGACAGGCCTTGCCTTCTCCATGCACACCCATCAGGTCGCCGTGCCCGCCTGGCGCTGGAAGCATCAGAAGGCAACCGCAGTCGAGCCGCTGCTGAGGCGGGTCGCCGGGGAGCGTATCCTGCTGCTGTCGAGCGGAGGCTCGGACTGGATCGCGGGCTCCGGTAAGGCCGAAAAGGTCGATGGCGGATACCGCATCAGCGCGCGCAAGGCCTTTACGTCCGGTGCGCCGACCGGCGATCTGCTGATGACCGGCGCCATCCTCGACGCTGACGAGGGGCCAATGGTGCTGCACTTCGCCATCCCCATGAGTTCGCCGCATGTGAAGGTGCTCGACACCTGGCGCACGCTCGGCATGCGCGGCACGGGCTCACACGACGTACTGATCGAAGGTCATATCGTTCCGGAAGCGGCGGTGGCGGTGAAGCGCAAGGCCGGCGAGTGGCATCCTATCTTCCAGATCATCGCCACCATCGCGTTTCCGCTGATCTATGCCGTCTACCTCGGCGTGGCGGAAAGCGCGCGCGACATCGCCATCTCTATTGCCAAGCGCAAGGGGCCGAGCCGCCACACCATGGAACTTGCCGGGCGCATGGAGACCGAGCTCGCGGGTGCGCGGCTCGCGCACGAGGCCATGCTGGCTGCCGTGCGTTGCAATGCGCCCTCGGCCGAAAGCGTCAACCAGGTGATGACCGGCAAGCAGCTCGTGACGCGGCATGCCATCGCGGCGGTCGAGTACGCCATGGAGCTCGCCGGAGGCGCTGGTTTCTACCGCTCAGCCGGGCTCGAGCGCAGGTTTCGCGACATACAGGCCGCGCGCTACCATCCGCTTCAGCAAGGCCCGCAAGCCGAGTACGCCGGTGCGATGGCGCTTGGGCTCCCCGTCGAGCGGATCTACTGAGCGCGGAGAGCCACCTTCAAGAGGCCTTCTTGCGGTTGGCCTCAAGGCGGCTGTCGACAAGGGCCACCTGTGCGTCGATCGCCGGATGGCTCAGACCCTTCTGCTTGGCGAGGAGCTGCACGAGCTTGTCGGCACGCTCGATGTAGGGGGCACCGTTCTGCAGGGCGCGGGCGGCGGAAGCCGGCCGCGTCAGGCTTTCAGCAGCGGCGGCATATTTCTCGAATGGCACCAAATCTTCGGGCTTGGCACCGAGCTTCACGACGAGGTCGTTGACGAAGTTGTAGACCGAGCGCGAGGTGGCAATGTCGCTGTGCACGGCTTCCTGGGCGGTACGCATGCCGTCCTTGGTGATGCAGCGGTAATTGCCGGCAAGCAGCATCGCCCACTTGGCGAGCGGCACGAAAATGGAGTCGTGGACCTTGAGCTTGACAGGAAGTTCGATCTTGCCGTCGCCCGCGTCGAAGCGGACGGCCTCAATCTCCTCCTGCAATTGCCGCAGGATGGCAGTGTGCTGCTCGGAATCGAAGCGCGCCACCTTGAAGTTGGTCGGCAGCGTCACCTGCAGCACATTGACCTTCTCCTCCGGCGGACGGATGGCTTGCGGGTCGGGACTGCAGAGCGTGAGCAGGGCGGGGTCGAAGTTGTCCCACACGCTCGGATCCGTGTAGGCGGGTTTGAGCTTGTCGGCGTCGAGGCCCGGAATTCGCCTCATGTAGGGCAGCGGCGGCATGTTCATGATCGACATGCACGGCACCCGCGATCGCGCCACCGCATCGAGCAGCTCGCGCACGCCGGGCGAGCGGTACTGCGGCTCCTGCATGGCGAGGCCGACGAGCTGATATTTCTTCGGGTCCACGCCCGCAGTGCCGCCGGCCGTTACTTTGCCTGGCAGCTTCCGCGAGTCGAGCACGACCGGGTTCTTGCGGCCGCGGATCGGCAGGCGCACGCGAAAGCCCTCTGCGTTGATGAGGTCGGCCTCGGCAGGCAGACAGACCAAGTGAACCCGATGCCCTCCGAACAGGATCTTGGAGGCCAGCAGCGAGCCGTAGGAAGCGCCCATGATGAGGATGTCGTATTGTTTGCCCATGGCGGCGTTCTCCCGGTGGTCTGGCGATGATTGTGATGCGATCGAGCGGTGGCCCGCAACCGCTGCACACTTGCTGCAATGCTAGTGAGTCAGGCTCGATTGCGCAAACAGATCGTTGTTCGATAGCCGGAGTACGAGATTATCTTCGGCGCAAGGTCACATAGAGGGCGCCGTCGCCACCGTGGCGATGATGAGCGGTGGTGAAGCCGATAACCGTCGCGGAAAGCTCGGGCGCGGCGAGCCAGCGCGGAACGTTCTTCCGCAGCACGCCGCGATCGGTGGGCGCTGCCATGCTCGCCGAGGGTCCGGCCTCGCGCTGCGACCCGCCCTTGCCAGTCACCACAAGCACGGTCCGGCGGCCTTGGGAGCGGCAGCTCACAAGAAAGCGGCGGAGCGCGGCATGAGCCTCCGCCTGGCGCATGCCGTGCAAGTCGATGGTGGCATCGATCTTGATGCGACCGGCGGCGATCTTGCGTGCGGCGCGGCGATCGAGGGGCGCCGGGGCAGGCGCTACTCGTTCCACTCGCGGGCGGGAGACGGGCTCCGGCCGCGCTCGGTGCTTGCCGACGGCGAGCCGGCGCTCGAGCGCCTGTTTCTGGCGAGCTTCATCCGGAGATACGCGATGCCTGCCGCGAACCGGCTTCACATCCTTCGTCACATGACGCCAGAGCGCTTCCTCATCGGCGGCGAGGCTCGAGGCGTGCGGCACATCGAGGCGATTTCGCGTGCTCACGGCGCGGCTGCCTCCGTCCTTAGGTCGCGCGGCAGAAGGGCGAAGAAATTGCCGGGATGCCTGGTGATGCCGGCGAGCCTGCCGGCTGCTGCGCCGGAGCCGAAATAGATGTCGCCGCGCTCGGGGCCGGTAATGGCCGATCCGACATCCTGGGCAATCATCAGGCGCGCAAACGGACCGCCCTTCCCGGCGTGCGTGAGGGTCGGGGAGCTGACATAGATCGGGGAACCCAGCACATGGACGCTGGCATCCACGGCAAGGCTGCGGCCCGGCGTGAGGGGAACGCCGAGCGCCCCCTTGGGAGCGCCCGCATCCTTGTCGAGCTCGCGGAAGAATACGAACGACGCGTTCTGCCACATCACCCGTCGGCCGCGCTCGGGCTCCGCGCGCAGCCATTTGGCGAGGCTGGCGAGAGAGATCTTGTCGGCGTCGAGCAGGCGCTGGTCGATCAGATAGCGGCCGATGGACGTATACGGATGACCGTTCTTGCCATCATAACCGATGCGGATGCTGGTGCCATCGGTGAGCCTGATGCGGCCCGAGCCCTGGACGTGCATAAAAAAGGCGTCGACCGGATCGGCCAGATAGACAAGCTCCAGGCCCATGCCGCTCAGTGCACCCTGCTCGATGTCGGCACGCGCGGGGTAGGGTTCGAGCCTGTCGCCGACGCGGCGCAGGTGGGTGAGCCTGCCTCCGGCCACGCCCCGCATGGTCTCGTCGATGACGTCCACCAAGTCCGGGGGCCGGTGGTAGACGGGCGTCTTGAAACGCTCGGTTGGAACGCGCGAGCCTTCGAGCACCGGCTCGTAGTAGCCGGTCAGGATGCCCTGTGCCTGGTCGTGGCGAACGCGGTGGGGTTCGAAGAAGTGCTCGAAGAAGGACCGCGCCTCGCCGGGCGTGAGCTTGTTTCCCCTTAGGGCGGTGGCTTCCTTGCAGGCAAGCAGCAGGCCGGGACTCGGCGCCGGCCGACCGGCGGGAGCCCCCCGTTCGGCGAGCGCCTTTACCCGCTCGCATGACTTAAGGAAGGTCTTCAGGGCCGCCACATGGTCGTCGCGGGACCAACCCGGGAGGTCGGCGAACCGAACGGGCGCAAATTCGAGCTTGCGCGCGCTATCTTTCGGTTGAGCCGTAGGTGCGCCGGTTGGCATCAGGATCATCACCGCCGCAAGGAGCCAGGGTGCCGTCGCCACGCGGACCTCTCCCGTCTCTCGCTACATGACGGGGTTTCTAGTTCGCGGACTGGGTAGCGACAAGCCGCCAGTTGGGATTGCGTGAGGCGACTTCGCGGGCGAAGCTCCAAATGTCAGTGACCTCCTTGATCCGCTGCGGATCGCCATGGATGACTTCGCCCGAGCGGTCGCGCGTGGCGGAGATAAGCTGGCTCACGAATTTGACGGTGATTTGGGCAATGCCGTTCTTGAGCTCGGCCTCGACGATATCGGCCCGATTGATGCCGACGAAGCTCTGGTCGATCTGCTCGCCACGCTTCTCACGGTCAGCAATGGCCGCGGTGAAGCCGTCGAAGACCTCGCGGCTCAACAGGTCCTTCAGGATCTTGCGGTTGCCTTCCGCGAAGGCGGTCACGATCATCTCGTAGGCCTGCTTCGCACCGGAAAGGAAGTGCTCGGGGTCGAACGAGGGCTCGGCGCGCAGAATGGCGAGTAGGCCGCGTTCCACGGCCGGGTCCGAGGCATAGGTCTTGAGCCGAGCCTCGACCTCAGAGACCGTGGCCTGGTCCGCCCGGACCGGGCCTGCCTCCTCCACATCGCGGCGCGGCAGGGTCACGACCTTGTCCCGGCCGGCCGCCTGCTCGCGTGCCTGCTGGGCCCTGATCCGCTGCTCGATCCTTGCCTCGTCGTCGCTCGTGCGCCTGCCCAGCACGCTGCGCAGCTTCCAGATGGCGACCACGGCTACGATCAGCGAGATCAGCGTGATCAGATCGATCCTACCGTCCATCGAGGGTGCTTTCTCGCCAATGACCGAGCCGAGACAGTAATGTATGATCGCCGCACGGTAGAGACTAGGGCCTCTGCCTCAGGCGATCAGCATGATAGGCGCCGTCGCCTGCTGGCGGGCGCAGCGACAATCTAAGGCTTTAGCCAGCGCTCGCCAACCACCATGACCTTACTCGACCGGAGTCGGTCGATTTCCCGCCCATTGGGCGTGTGCCAAGGCCTCAAGACCACGATATGCGCCTTGCCTTGCTGCTGCTGTTCATCGCCGTCCCCCTGCTCGAGCTGGTGGTGCTGATCAAGGTCGGCCAGCTGATCGGCCTATGGCCGACAGTTCTCATCGTCGTTGTCACCGCAATGGCCGGTACGACGATCCTGCACCGGCAGGGGCTCGTTGCCCTCAATCGCGCCTTCACCTGCGTCGAGCGCGGGGAACTGCCGATCGAGCCGGTGACCGATGGCGTCATGCTGCTGCTCGCCGGCGCGCTCCTGCTGACCCCGGGCCTGATCACCGATGCTGCGGGATTGCTCCTTCTGGTACCAACATTTCGGCGCCGCATGGCGTCCTGGGTGTTCGGCCGCCTGATCCGACGCGGGCGCTCGTTTCCGAGGCGACAGCGCAATGGGCTCGATGAACACGATGACGACGGGGTCGTCATCGAGGGCGAGTTCGAGCGCATCGAAGATGCGCCGCCAAAGGCAAAACCTCGAGACCGGCGGGGGTGAGCGCGCCAGCGGCGGTGTGCCGCAATCGCGTTTGCAGGCCGGTCCGCTGCATGTTAGCCAGACGTACAGTGCTGGTGGCGGCGAGTATCAACCTGGAGCGGAGGAGACGGGACCTGATGGCTGACAACCCTCCGAACAAGCCGCCGGACGGCTCCAACGGACCCAAGCAACCGCCGATGCAGGCGCGCATCGTTGCCCAGTACGTGAAGGACCTTTCATTCGAGAACCCCAACGTCGAGCGCCTGCTCAGCGGCCCCGGCGAGGACCCCAATCTCAAGATCGAGGTCAACGTCAACGCCAAGACGGTGAAAGAGAGCCTGTTCGAGAGCGCCATCCACTTCAAGGCGCAGGCTGTTAACAAGGCAGGCGTAATCTATGATCTGGAGGTCGTCTACGCCGGCCTGTTCAAGATCGAGAACGTGCCGAAACAGGCACTCGAGCCCTTCCTGCTCATCAACGGGCCGACTTTGCTGTTTCCCTTCCTGCGCCGGCTGATCGCCGACCTCACGCGCGAGGGTGGCTTTCCTCCCCTAATGCTCGATCCCATAGACTTTGCCGGTCTTTACGTGCGGCGCCAGCAGCAGGGCAAGGCGAGCAATGACAACCCCCAGGCCTGAGGCCTGCCGTCAAGCGGCGACGTCGCCGGGGCCAGCGCTTTCCTCATAGCGCAGCCAAATGGGACTCGGCCCAAGTTCGGCCAGGAAGGCGCGATGCGCGGCTTGTTGCTCGGCGGTGAGCCGTGGCGGCAATGGCCTCGGGCGGAGAACCGCTCCATGCCGGATGATTCCTCGATTCATGGCCAGGGGTGATTGCCCGGCCAGCTCAAGGGCCGCCTGCCGCTCGCCAAGCAGCTCGACGTAGACCTCGGCCAGCAGCGCCGCGTCCAACAGCGCACCATGCTTGCTGCGCTTGGAGCTGTCGATGCCGTAGCGCTTGCACAGGGCATCCAGCGAATTGGGACCGGCCGGGTGCTTGCGACGGGCAAGGGCGAGAGTGTCGATCAGGCGATCGGCGGGGATTAAGGGGCGTCCGGCGCGTTCCAGTTCCAGGTTGAGAAAGGCAATGTCGAAAGCGGCGTTGTGAATGACCAGCGGTGCTCCGTCAATGAATGCCAGCACCTCGTCGACGATGGCGCGGAACGGCGGCTTGCCTCTGAGAAAATCGGCAGAGATACCGTGTACCGCCTCGGCATCGGGGTGGATGGCGCGGCCTTCCGGCTCGCAGTAGTGGTGCAGCGCGCGTCCGCTCGGAAAGCGGTTGAGGAGCTCGATGCAGGCAAGCTCGATCAGGCGGTCACCGCCCTTCGCGTCGAGACCGGTGGTCTCGGTATCCAGAACGATCTCGCGCAGCATCAACGGTCGCTCCAGCCCCTCTGTACCTCCGGGCGCCCTAGGCCCAGCAGCGCGCAAAAGCCGAGCCCTGCCGATGCTCGAGCATTTCGATGATTCGGTCGGTCTGCGCCAGTGTTTCGGAGATGGTCCCTCCGGTGTCGATGACGAAATCGGCCCGGGCGCGCTTCTCGGCATCGGGGAGCTGGCGGGAGAGCAGAACCTCGAGCTTTTCCACCGTCATGCCGGGGCGAGCGAGCATGCGCTCGCGTTGCGCGGCAGCGGGCGCGCTCACCACGATGGTAACATCGACGCGGGCGTCGCCGCCGGTTTCGAAAAGCAGCGGGACCTCGAGCACGGCCATGGCCGCGCCTTGCGCAAAGCATTGGCGAAGAAAGTCGCGTTCGGCTGCCTCTACCAGGGGGTGGACGATCGCCTCCAGGAGCTTCAGGCCCTGCGGGGTCCGGAGCAGGGCAGCCGAGAGCTGCTGACGGTCGACGCGGCCCTCAACTGTTGTCCCAGGAAAGGCCTTCTCGATTTCCGGTACCGCGCTCCCCTCATAGAGCCGGTGAACCTCGGCATCCGCGTCGAACACGGGGATGCCGCGGGCGCGCATGTGCGCTGCGACCGTCGACTTGCCCATTCCGGCGGAGCCGGTCAGTCCAATCACCAGCATCGGTCCTCTCAACCCGCGCCGAGTGTCAGTCGGCCAGGAACCCCCGCGACCTAAGCTCGGCAAGCAGCGGGAGCAACGGCAGGCCAAGAATCGCGAAGTAGTCTCCCTCGATGCGCTCAAAGAGCTGGATTCCGAGCGACTCGATCTCGTAGCCGCCCGGAGAGTTGCAGGCGCGCGTGCCGAGCCGCGCAAGGTAATCTTCGAGGAAGGCTTCGGAGAACGGGCGCACGGTGAGCGAGGCGGTCTCAGAATGGCTCCAAACGATGTCGCCGGCGCCAGCAAGGGCAACCGTCGTGTGCAGGTGATGCGTTCGGCCCCGCAGCTCCATCAGCATGGCGCGCGCCTCGCCCACCTCGCGCGGCTTGGGCAGTATCTTACCGTTGATGTTGAGCACTTGGTCTGCGCCAATGACGAGTGCCCGTCCGCGATCGCTGCTCACCTGCCGTGCCTTGGCAAAGGCGAGTTCCGCAGCAATGCGCGAGGGCGTGGCCGTGTCCGGCTCGAGGAGCAGCTTTTGGCGCAGCGCCGGCTCGTCGATCCGTGAGGGCTCGACGCGGAACGCCAGTCCGGCGGCCCGCAACAGCTCTCTGCGTGCCGGGCTCGCGGAAGCAAGGATCAGCTCGGCCGGAGTCGCCTCAACCATCGCCAACCTTTCCGGAGTCTTCGCCCCGAGCCTCGCGGTCGTGGTAGAATCTCAAAATGGTGGCGGCCGTTTCCTCGACCGAGCGGCGCGTAACGTCGATGACCGGCCAGCCATGCCGGGCACAGACCCGACGCGAGTAGGCAACCTCCTCGGCGATCAGGTTGCGATCCACGTACTCGTCGAGCCTGCGATCGGAGAGCAGGCGCACCCGGTTGCGGCGGATTTCGGCGATCCGCTCCGGCGAGGCCACGAGGCCGACGATCAGGGCCCGGTGCGGCCCGGTGAGCGCTGCTGGCAGCTCGATCGACGGGACTAGCGGCAGGTTGGCGGTCTTGAAACCCCGCTGGGCGAGATAGATGCTGGTCGGGGTCTTGGAGGTGCGCGAGACGCCGAGGATGATGATATCCGCCTCGTTGAGGTCCTCAGGCAGGCGGCCGTCGTCATGGGCCATGGTGAAGTTGAGCGCGTCGATGCGGCGGAAGTAGTCCTGATCAAGCACATGCTGGCCGGCGACGACCGGCTTTTGAGGGGCACCAAGGTAACTCTCGAACACCTTCATGATCGGCTGCAGGACGTGAAGGCAGGGAATCTGCAGCTCCTTGCAGCGGCGCTCGAGTTCGCTCGTCAAATCCTTGTTCACGATGGTGTAGAGCACGATACCTGGGGCGGAAGCGATTTCCTGCAACACCCGCTCCATCTGCCGACGGGTGCGTACAAGCGGGTACACATGCTCGATCGGGCGCACGTCGGCGTACTGAACGGCGGCAGCCTTGGCGATCGTGGTCAGCGTCTCACCGGTTGCGTCCGATATGAGGTGCAGATGAAAGTAGCTCGGAAGGGTGTGGGGCATTTGTGGAGAATGTGCAGCGTTGTCCCGACTGGTCGGTCTTGCGGGGCGGTGCGGCCCAGGCCGCGGCAGGGCATCCACAGTCGCTTCCCCAGGATCACCTGCATGGGCGGCTGAAGGTGCGCCAAACGCGAGCCTTTGTCGATTGGCGCGCAGCGCCTAGGAACATCCCAGGCTCATCAACAACAAGGCATATCCCGATGCGGCCGGTACTGTTTGCGACAAGGCGTTGACATTACGGCAGTTACGGCGGCCCTTGTGGTGATGGGGTGAGGCAGATACCAGGGGTTGGTAGGGGGGGCAGAACGAGCGGGAAAATTTGTGAGAGACATGGGGACCTGGTGCGAATTGCCACAACTCACGGCCTAAGAGTCAAAACAGAAACCTGGAACAGACTGAAATTAGAAATGATGGACAAAACGGGAGGTGATGGAAGTTCGGACGCCGGCTCAGAGCCGCTGACGGATGGATGCCGGCTCCTGGTTCCCTTCACCGGACGGGCACTGTGGCCGCCGCCGATCTGGCTGATGCGGCAGGCCGGTCGCTACCTGCCGGAGTACCGGGAGGTTAGGGCGAGGGCCGGCAGTTTTCTCGACTTGTGCTACTCGCCCGAGCTCGCCGCGGAGGTGACGCTGCAGCCGGTACGGCGGTTCGGCTTCGATGCCGCAATTCTGTTCTCCGACATCCTGGTTGTGGCCCATGCGCTCGGGCAGCGGGTCGAGTTTCGCGATGGCGAGGGGCCGCGGCTCGAGCCGATTCGGTCAGCGCGGGAGCTGCAGCGGCTCGATCCGCAAGGCGTCGGGCAGCGGTTCGGGCCGGTGTTCGAGACGGTTGCCAGAGTTCGGGAGCGGCTTTCGCCGGCAGTGGGTCTTATCGGTTTCTGCGGGGGGCCCTGGACGGTTGCGAGCTACATGGTGGCGGGCCACGGGAGTGCCGATCAGGCTGATGCGCGCTTGTGGGCCTATCGGGATCCGGCGGGCTTTCAGAGCCTGATCGATCTGCTCACCGAGACATCGATCGCATATCTCTCAGGACAAGTCGCGGCGGGTGCGGGACTCGTGCAGGTCTTCGATAGCTGGGCAGGGAGCCTACCCCAATGCGAGTTCGAGAGGTGGGTGGTGACGCCCACCGCGCGGCTTGTCGCGGGGCTTAAGGCGCGCCATCCGATGGTGCCGGTGATCGGTTTTCCACGGGGCGCAGGCGTGCACGCACACCGCTACGTCAGCGCTGCCCGGGTCGACGGCATCGGCTGTGATACGGCGACGCCCATTGCAGCACTGCGCAAGTGCGTGGCCGATTGCCCGGCCGTGATCCAGGGCAATCTCGATCCGGTGGCGCTGGTCGCCGGGGGCCGTGCTCTGCGCGATGGCGTCGAGCATATTCTGGGAGAGGCCAGGGACTTGCCATTTATTTTCAATTTGGGCCACGGCATCCTCCCGCAAACACCCCCTGAGCACGTCGCCGAGCTGGTTGCCTTGGTCCGGCGGGGGGAGCCGCAGTGACGATGGTGCTCTGGATCAAGGCGCTGCACGTCATTGCGGTGATCTCGTGGATGGCCGGGCTTCTTTACCTGCCGCGGCTGATGGTCTATCACGCCGGCTCCGAGCCGGGGTCGGCCCAATCCGAGACGTTCAAGGTGATGGAGCGCCGGCTGCTGCGCGTTATCATGAACCCGGCCATGATTGTGGTGTGGATCACGGGGCCCCTGCTCGCCTGGGCGCTCGGCGTCTATCTGGAATACTGGCTTTGGGCCAAGCTCGCTCTGGTCGGCGGGCTCACTTGGTTCCACCATGAGCTTGCCCGTTGGCGGAAGGCGCTGGCTCAGGATCGGCGCGACAAGAGCGCGGCGTTCTTCCGCAAGGTCAACGAGATACCGACCCTGATTATGGTTGGCGTAGTAGTCTTGGTGGTGGTCAAGCCGTTTTGACCCAGGCTCGACCCGGGCTTTCGCGCAGGGGAAGGATTTGCTATATTTTGAATCGCGCAAAGGGATGCCGGCAACGGAGACGTTTGCCGGGCTTCACTGCTTTCCAGTGCGGTGAGCTACAAAGGGTGTCCCGCGCATCCAAATTCCCCCCTTTCGGCCGGCTCGGCAATCCACGTCTCGCCCGCCTCATTTGTCCTGCCAGGCCTTGGAGCACCTCGATGACCGAGATGACACTGCAAGAGCTCAAGACCAAGTCGCCTACAGAACTTCTGGCTTTCGCCGAAGAGCACGGCGTCGAAAACGCCAGTACCATGCGAAAACAAGAGCTTATGTTTGCAGTACTTAAGCAACTTGCTTCCAAAGACATACAGATTACTGGAAGTGGTGTGGTGGAAGTCCTACAAGACGGGTTCGGTTTCTTGCGCTCGCCGGACGCAAACTATTTGGCTGGGCCGGACGACATCTACGTCTCGCCTTCTCAGATCAGGCGGTTTGCGTTGCGTACGGGCGATACGGTCGAGGGCCAGATCCGCAGTCCGAAAGAAGGCGAGCGCTACTTCGCGCTGCTCAAGGTCAACAAGATCAACTTTGAGGATCCGGAGAAGGTCCGCCATAAGGTCCATTTCGACAATCTGACGCCGCTCTATCCGACAAAATGGCTCAAGATGGAGATCGAGGACCCGACCATCAAAGACCTCTCGGCGCGGGTCATCGATATCGTGGCGCCGCTCGGCAAGGGCCAGCGTGCGCTGATCGTGGCACAACCGCGCACTGGTAAAACGGTGCTGTTGCAGAACATTGCCCATTCGATCACCGCCAACCATCCTGAGTGCTACCTGATCGTGCTGCTGATCGACGAGCGGCCTGAGGAGGTCACCGACATGCAGCGTTCGGTCAAGGGCGAAGTGATCTCCTCGACCTTCGATGAGCCACCCTCGCGGCACGTCCAGGTGTCGGAGATGGTGATCGAGAAGGCCAAGCGCCTCGTCGAGCACAAGCGCGACGTGGTGATCCTGCTTGATTCCATCACACGGCTCGGCCGGGCCTACAACACGGTGGTGCCTTCCTCGGGCAAGGTGCTGACCGGCGGCGTCGATTCAAACGCGCTGCAGCGGCCTAAGCGGTTCTTCGGCGCGGCCCGCAACATCGAGGAGGGCGGATCGCTCACTATCATCGCCACCGCGCTGATCGACACCGGCTCGCGCATGGACGAGGTGATCTTCGAGGAGTTCAAGGGGACCGGCAACAGCGAGATCGTTCTCGACCGCAAGGTGTCCGACAAGCGGGTGTTCCCAGCCATCGACATCGCGAAGTCCGGTACGCGCAAGGAGGAGCTGCTGGTGCCCAAGGAGCAGCTCAGGAAGATGTACGTGCTCAGACGCATCCTCAATCCGATGGGGACGATGGATGCCATCGAGTTTCTGATCGACCGACTGCAGAAGACCAAGACCAACGCCGAGTTTTTCCAGTCGATGAGCGCGCCCAACGTCTAGTTGGCAGGGCCGCCGGAGCTCTTGCCGGCCTCTCCAGCATCGCTAGAGTGCGGACCCGATTCCCCGCTTACGCCTGTGGGCCGGAGGCCGACGTCTGATGAATGAGGACCTGTCCAGAAGCCGGGCGCGGGCGTTTGCCATCATCAAACAGCGATCATTCCGGCGCGGACGTGTGAAGCTCGCCTCGGGCAAGGAGAGCGACTACTACCTCGACCTGAAGCCCACCATGTTCGATCCGGAGGGCGCGGGATTGCTCGCCCGGCTGGTGATGCAGCGGCTGCAAGGCGTCGATGCCGACCTGATCGGCGGCTTGGAGATGGGAGCGGTACCGCTCGTTGCAACGGTGGTCATGTGGAGCCGCGAGGCTGGCCGCCCGCTGCCCGGCTTCTTCGTGCGCAAGACGGTCAAGGATCACGGAACGCGGAAGCTCGTTGAGGCCAACGAGGTGGCCGGCAAGAAGGTCGTTATCCTGGAGGATGTGACGACAACGGGTGAGTCGGCCATGGCCGCCGTGCGCGCGGCACAGCAGGCGGGGGCCACGGTCACGCTCGTGCTTTCGATTGTCGATCGCCAGGAGGGCGCTGCCGAGTTCTTTCAGAGGCAGGGAGTTTCCTTCGCCCACCTGTTCGCAGCAGACGAGTTCCTGAAAGCGTAGCGGCGGGCCGTGATCAGGCGCATGACCAGCTCGGGTACAGCGCCTTGCCGGCGAACGTCTGCTCGTTGGACGGTTCGGCTCCCCAAGTGTTCGTTTGATGGTCGGAACCCGAACGTCGAATAACTCGGCAATCTGGGCTCCCGCGAGCCAGACGGTCTCGCTGTCAATGCGGACGTCGAGCTGCAACTCGCCGCCCGGGGGCCATGAAGACAGCCTTGTCTGGCGTCGTGGTGATGTCGGTGCCAACCGCCTTGCTCATCGCACGCATATAGAGAGAGGCAGCGATATTTGGCGATGCCGGTGGCCGCAGGGTCAATGGGCGCGCGCTGCCGACAGGGCACTACGCAACTTGTCCGGTTGCGTGATCGGTGCGGAGCACCGGGTGGCCGTGCAAATGTACGCGGTTGCCTGGCCGTGAAGTGCTTTCTTGCTCGCCAGCGCGGGACTGGCCGGCATTGGGTCATCCGGCGCGACTACCTGCTCGACAGCGCCCGGCAACGACAGGCTGCGCAGCGCATTGACCAAGCCAGCCGTATCGGGCGCTCTGGGTTGACCGACGATGACCACCTGTTGGGGCGCCAGCAGATCGATGGCACTCGCAAGGAGCCCGGTGTGGGCCACCTGGTTGCGGTTGAGGCTCGCCGCGAACGCCTGAGGGATGGCCTCGGCGCGCTCCTGATAGCGGGTGTCGCCGGTAAGCAGGAACAGCTGAACCAGGTTGGAGAGCATGACGGCGTTGGCGTTGGGCGTGGCGTCGTCGTAGGCCTGCCGCAGGCGGACGATGACATCCGCATTGTCGTCGGCGGTCATGGCGTAGCCGCCGACGGCGTCGTCCCAGTAATGGCGGTCGAGCGTCTCGCTCCAGCTCACGGCGTGCGCAAGATAGCTCGGCTCGTTCGTCGCCTGATGAAGGCGGAGCGCTGCCCAGATCATGTTGGCATAGTCGCTGGCGCTGGCCGGCGCTTTGGCTTGGCCGGCGCGAAAGGCATGGACGAGGCGTCCCGCCAGGGTCATCCGCTCATGGACGAATGCGAAGGCGCGGGCGGCCAGACGTACCCATTCGGGCCGGTCGAAGGTGCGCGCGGCATTGACGAGCGCGGCGATCATCAGGCCGTTCCAGTCGGCGAGCACCTTGTCGTCCCAGCCCGGGCGGACGCGCCTCGAGCGCGCCTCGAGCAGCTTCCCGCGCAGACCTGCAAGCTTCGCTTCGTCCACCTCGCTCAGCGGCGCGAGACTGCCCAAGCGGTTCAGAATATTGCGGCCCTCGAAGTTGCCGCTGTCGGTGACATCGTAGACGCGGCAGAAGTAGGCGCCATCGTCCGGACCGAGCAGGCTCATCACCTCGTCTTTCGACCAGACGTAGAATTTGCCTTCCTCGCCTTCGGAATCAGCATCGAGGGAAGCGGCAAATCCGCCGCCTTCGGCAACCATCTCGCGCTCGGCCCAGCCGACGGTCTCGGCGATGCGCAACTTGAGGAGCGGGTCGGCGGTCTCGCGGTAGACTTCCGTCATCAGGTCGATGAGCAGCGCGTTGTCGTAAAGCATCTTCTCGAAATGCGGGACGAGCCAGCGCTCGTCGACCGCGTAGCGGGCAAACCCGCCGCCCAGGTGATCGTAAATGCCGCCCTGACAGATGTGGGTGAGCGTGCTTTCGACAGCAGCCCGGGCCGCGGCTTGGCCGTAGCGAATGGCGCCGCGCCAGAGCAGCCAGAAGAAGCTCCACTGCGGAAACTTCGGGGCGCCCTGCAGCCCCCCGTGCACGGGATCGACGGCGTGCACCAGGCGGGAAGTCAGATCGCGGAGAAGGGCATCGGAGAAGTCGACGCGGACACCCGTCTCGCCATCCTCCCGCAGCAGCGCGGTGAGGGCTTCCGCATTGTGGCGCACCTTGTCGGGTTCAGCGCGATAGATGCGAGACACCTCGGTGAGGACGTGCCTGAAGGAGGGCTTGCCCCACCTAGCCGTCGGCGGAAAGTAGGTGCCGCCCCAGAACGGGCGGGCTTCCGAGTCGAGGAACATGGTGAGCGGCCAGCCGCCGTGCTCTCCAGTGTGGTGGAGGGCATTCATGTAGATCGCGTCGATGTCGGGGCGCTCTTCACGGTCGACCTTGATGTTGACGAACAGCTCGTTCATCAAGCGCGCAGTCTCCTCGTCCTCGAAACTCTCGTGGGCCATCACATGGCACCAGTGGCAGGCGGCGTAGCCGACCGACAGCAGGATCGGCTTGCCGGTGCGCTTGGCCTCTGCCAAGGCCTCCGGTCCCCAGGGCCACCAGTGCACCGGATTATCCTTATGTTGGAGGAGATAGGGGCTGGTCTCGCGCCCCAGGCGATTCTCGCCCGCTGCTTCCGACATCCGGTGCTCCGCAGTATTGGTGGCGTGGCGTTACTAACACGTGGGCCTTCCCGGCCCCGATCACAACCCGAAACTCGCGTTTATGCAGGACACCGACACCATCTGCGCCCTCTCAAGCGCGCCCGGAGTATCGGCGGTGGCGGTAATCCGCATCTCGGGGCCCAACGCTGGGGTGTTGCTCGAGCGCATGTGCGGTAGTCGGCCCGCCCCACGGGTCGCTGCGCTCCGCCGCATAAGGGATGGGGCGGGCGGGGAGGAAATCGACAGCGGGCTGGTGCTCTGGTTTCCGGGGCCGCGCAGTGAAACCGGGGAGGATCTCGCGGAGCTCCATGTTCACGGCGGCCGGGCGGTGATCGCGGCCGTGCTTAGGTCTCTGCAGGCATCCGGCCTCTGCCGGCTTGCCAGACCTGGGGAGTTCACGCGGCGCGCTTTCGAGAACGGCAAGCTCGATCTGACGGCGGTGGAAGGTCTTGCCGATCTGATCGAAGCGGAGACCGAGGCCCAACGGCGGCAGGCGGTACGGCAGGCGGGCGGTGCGCTGGCGCGGCTCTACGAGGGCTGGCGGGAGGAGGTGATCTCAGCGCTCGCGCTGGTCGAGGCGGCGATCGACTTCTCGGATGAGGCGGACGTCGCCGCCGACGCCGTGGGGCGGGCCAAGGCGATTGCCAGCCGGCTCGCCGCGGCGATCGAGGGGCACTTGGCCGACGGCCACCGCGGCGAGATCCTGCGCGAAGGGTTCCAAGTGGTGATCGCCGGGCCACCCAATGTCGGCAAGTCGAGCCTGCTCAATGCGCTGGCCCGGCGGGAGGCTGCCATCGTGTCAGCGGAGGCGGGGACCACGCGCGACGTCATCGAGGTGCGGCTCGACCTGGAGGGCCTGCCGATCGTGGTCAGCGATACGGCGGGCATACGCGCGACCGGCGGGCACGTCGAACGGGAGGGCATCCGCAGGACGATCGCGCGGGGCCGCGCGGCCGACCTCCTGTTATGGGTGATGGATACGCTGGCGCCGGAGTGGACCGTCCCGGCCGATCTCGCTGCCGGTTCGCGACCCGTGCTGCACGTGCTTAACAAGATCGATCTCGTTCCGGCGGCTGCCCGCCATGGGCCGGAGGGGCAGGCGGCGGTTGCCGTCTCTGCTCTTACGGGCGCAGGGCTGGCCGATCTGTCGGAGCGTCTTGCGCAGCTGGCGCGCGAGCGGGCAGGAACCGGGGAATCGATCGCCCTGACGCAAGCCCGGCATCGGGAGGCGCTGGCGTGCTGCCTGGAAAACCTTACGTCATTCCTTTCTACAGAGGCGGGCGATGTGGAGTTGCGCGCCGAGGATCTGAGACGGGGGGCGCAGGCGTTGGGGCGGCTTACCGGGCGGGTCGATGCAGAGATGGTGCTCGACCAGATCTTCAAGCGGTTCTGCATTGGAAAGTGAGCCCGAGGATGTTTCACGTGAATCAATGGCGGGCGTGTTTCACGTGAATCAGGGAAATGATGCACGCGGGTTCCACGTAACGGGCAAAGGAGCGAGACCAGGCTGGCTGGGAGCTAACCAAGACGCTAAAATGGGCTTGGAGAACGCGCATGTTGCCAGTATTGAACTGGCGCAGTCGTATGCCTGTGTGGCGCCAGAAGGAGTGGCGTGAAGTGCTGGCGGACGGTGCACCCCGAGGGGTGGATCGGACCAGATCCAAGTTTGCTCCCACCCGTCGAGGCTTGATTGCGGCGCTGGCTGTGGTTTCCACGGCAGTTGGAGCGAGTGGGGCCATGGCATCTGCCATCCTGCCCAGCTGGATTGGCAAGGGTGGCCGCCGCGTGGGAGGAAAGTGCTTCCTTATCGGCACGCGGATCCGCACCCCTAGCGGAGAGGTGCCGGTCGAGAGCTTGGCTGTCGGAGACTTGGTCGAGACCGTCTCGGGTCGAGCGAAACCGATCACGTGGATCGGAAACCGGCGCTTTGAACGCCAAGCCAACGAACGCTGGCCGGTCGAGGTTCTGCCGGTCAGGATCGCTCGCTCGGCGCTGGGGCCTGAGAGCCCACAATCGGACCTCTATCTGTCGGATGCGCACGCCCTCTATCTTGATGGTCTGCTCGTTCCGGTCCGGCAGCTCATCAACGGGCGCAGCATCGCTAGGTGCGCGGTCGAGGCCGACATCATCGAGTACTTTCATATCGAGGTTGCCGGTCACGACGTCATTTTCGCAGAGGGGGCGCCGGCAGAAACACTGCGGGGCCGCTCCGAACTCGACTTCGACAACGCGACAGATCGCGTCGAGACCAGTTCAGTGACGCCGTTTGCTGCGATCACTCCCTATCGCACCCGCGATGTCCTGCGCTCCCGATTGCGCACGGCGATGTCGCCGATCATCGACCGGCGGCGGCCGGTTGATCTCGTCTGGGAGCGGCTTGCCGAGCGTGCGGAGCAGCTGGCGGCCTAAGGCTCTTTATCAGGCGGACCTTGCAGTTTGATGAGGGCGCGAGAGCATCCCGCGCTCGTGTGTATCAGTGCGATCCTTGCCTAACTATGGTGCCCCCGGTTGTTTCACGTGAATCAACCCGGACCGGAGCGGTGTTTCACGTCGGCGTACCGGTGGCCTTTGACCGCGCGGCCGGGTTCCAGTAGTCCTGCTCAGCAGCCATGGGCCGGACGTCATTTGATGTGATCGTTGTCGGCGGTGGACACGCCGGATGCGAGGCCGCCGCGGCCGCCGCCCGCATGGGCGCGCGGGCCGCGCTCGTTACGCATCGGTTCGCCACAGTCGGCGAAATGTCCTGCAATCCGGCCATCGGTGGTCTTGGCAAGGGCCATCTCGTACGCGAGATCGACGCGCTCGACGGCCTCATGGGCCGGGTCGCGGACGCGGCGGGGATCCAATTTCGGGTGCTTAACAGATCGCGCGGCCCGGCGGTTCAGGGCCCACGCGCGCAGGCGGACCGCAAACTCTACCGCGTGGCGATGCAGCGGGCGATCCGGGAAACGGCCGGTCTTCATGTGATCGAAGGCGGCGTCGAGGACCTGATCGTTCAGAACGGCGCTGCGAAGGGCGTGGTCATGGCCGACGGTTCGGCGCTCACCGCCGGGGCCGTGGTGCTGACGACGGGGACGTTCCTGCGCGGCCTTATCCATGTGGGCGAGACCAGAATCCCGGCCGGCCGCGTCGGCGAGGCGCCGGCCCTTAAACTATCGGATCGGCTGGTGGCTCTCGGCCTCGAGCTCGGGCGGCTCAAGACCGGCACCCCGGCGCGGCTCGCCGCGAGTTCCATCGACTGGGCGGCGTTGGCGACACAACCCGGTGACGATCCGCCGGTTCCCTTCTCGTTTCTCACCGAGCGGATCAAGAACCCGCAGACCGTCTGCCATATCACGGCGACGACGCCGCTCACGCACGCCATCATTCGCGACAACCTGCACCGGGCGCCGATGTACTCGGGCCAGATCGCGAGCATTGGCCCGCGTTACTGCCCCTCCATTGAGGACAAGGTGGTGCGCTTCGCCGACCGCGAGCGGCATCAGATCTTCCTCGAGCCGGAAGGGCTCGACGACGACACGATCTACCCCAATGGGGTATCGACCTCGCTGCCGGCGGACGTTCAGCAGGCGTTCCTGCGTACGATCCCTGGGCTCGAGCGGGTCGAGATCAGGCGACCCGGCTATGCCATCGAGTACGACTACGTCGATCCGCGCCAGCTTAAGCCGACGCTCGAGGTCAAGCGGTTGCCGGGACTGTTCCTCGCCGGTCAGATCAACGGTACCACGGGTTATGAGGAGGCAGCAGCCCAGGGTTTGCTGGCCGGAATCAACGCGGCCCTCAAGGCGGCGGGCGGGGAACGGACCTTGGTGCTGTCGCGGACCGAGGCCTACACCGGCGTGATGATCGACGATCTCGTTACGCGGGGGGTGAGCGAGCCCTACCGGATGTTCACCTCGCGCGCCGAGTTCAGGTTGAAACTGAGGGCCGACAACGCCGATCAGCGGCTGACGCCGCTGGGGGTAACTTTGGGTTGTATAAGCGGGGCGCGCTCGCGCGCGTTCGCCGACAAGGCGGCAGCACTTGCGGATGGCCGGGCCTTGCTCGAGCGGCTGGGGCTTACCCCCGGGGAGGCCGAATCCTATGGACTTGACGTCAATCGTGATGGCCGCTGGCGTTCCGCTTTCGAGCTGCTCGCCTATCCAGGGGTCAATCTGGCGCGGCTCAAGCCGATCTGGCCCGAGCTCAACGCGCTGGCGCCGGCCATCGCCGCCCAGCTCGAGGTCGATGGGCGCTATGCCGCCTACGTGCGCCGGCAGGAGGCGGACGTGGTGGCGCTGAGGCGTGACGAAGCGGTGGCGATACCACTCGGGCTGGATTTCGGGCAGATCGCGGGGCTTTCGACGGAGGTGCGCCAGAAGCTCGTGCGTCACCGGCCGATGACGCTGGCGCAGGCCGCGGCCATCGATGGCGTGACGCCGGCGGCTCTGTTTCTGCTTCGTGCTCACCTCCGAAAGCGCCGGAGCGCGGCGTGCGGGTAAAGGCAAGGCCGGTGCTGGCCCGAATCGATGGGCCGGAAGCTTTCTCGGCGGCTTTTGGCGTTTCACGTGAAACCGCTTTTCGGCTGGCCACGTACGAGGCCCTGCTCAGGCGATGGCAGCGGGCCGTGAACCTCGTTGCCCCCAGCACGGTGGCTGAGGCCTGGCACCGCCATTTCGCTGACAGCGCCCAGCTCGCCTTCCTTGTACCGGTCTGGGTCAAAAGCCTGGTCGATCTCGGCTCGGGCGCCGGGTTTCCGGGCCTTGTCCTCGCCATCATGCTGGCTGATCGGCCGAACTTTCGGGTGCGGCTGATCGAAAGCGACCAGCGCAAGGCCGCGTTTCTCCGCGAAGTGAGCCGCCAGACCGGCGTGCCTGTGGACATCCTGCCGTCACGAATCGAGTGCGAAGAGACTCAGGCTAGTGTCGGGCAGGCGGAGGCGGTTACAGCGCGCGCGCTCGCCCCGCTCGACCGGTTGCTCGAGTTGGCGGTACCACTGTTCGGCTCCGAGACCGTCGGGCTTTTTCTTAAGGGGCGTGAGGCGGCGCGCGAAATCCGCGAGGCTCGCGTCCGGTGGCGGTTCGACGCCGAGCTGGTGGGGAGCGTGACCGAGGCCAGCGGCAGCGTGGTGGTCATTCGCCACCTGCGGCGCAAACGGGGGAAATGAGCCATGACCGGCTCCACGGCAATGCTACGAGTGCTTGCGATCTCAAATCAGAAGGGTGGGGTCGGCAAAACGACGACCGCCATCAATCTCGGCACGGCGCTGGCAGCGGTCGGCGAGCGGGTGCTCATCATCGATATCGACGCCCAGGGCAATGCAACGACCGGCGTCGGCATCGGCGAAGCGGAGCGCCGCATTACCACTTACGATGTGCTGATGGGCAGGGCGACGCTCGCGCAGGCAACCTTGCCCACGGCAGTACCGAACCTGTCGGTGGTGCCGGCCAACCAGGATCTGGTCGGTTTCGAATCCGAGCAGTTGGCCGATCGCAACCGCATGTTCCGGCTGCGCGATGCGGTGACGGCACTGATCGCGAGCCAGCGGGCGCGGCCGGGCGAGGGGGGATACACGTATGCGCTGATCGACTGCCCGCCTTCGCTCAATCTGCTGACGCTCAACGCGCTGGTGGCGGCGCATGCGGTATTGGTGCCGGTGCAGTGCGAGTTCTTCGCGCTGGAGGGCATCTCACAGCTCAAGGAGACGATCGACCAGATCCGCGGCACGCTCAACCCGAGCCTCGACATCCAGGGCGTGGTGCTCACCATGCACGATGCGCGCACCGGGCTGTCGCGAGAGGTGGCCGAAGAGGTAAAGGCGTTCTTCGGCGCCAAGGTCTATCAGACCGTGATCCCGCGCAACGTACGCGTGGCAGAGGCGCCCTCGCACGGAAAGCCCATCCTGCTCTACGACTACGACTGCCCAGGCAGCCAAGCCTATATCAAGCTCGCGACCGAAATCATCGATAGAGAGCGTCTCATCAAAGCCGCATAAACTGCTGACATCAAAAAAGGAACTATGGTGATGGGAATCCCGCTCCAGAAGAACCGGCTCGGCCGCGGCTTGGCTTCGCTGATCGGTGAGCCGACATCATCAGAGCCGCGGCTGCCGGCGGACGGCGAGCAGCGGACGGTGCCGCTCGACCAGATCCGGCCGGGCCGGCTCAATCCGCGCAAGGACTTTCGCGACGACGAGCTGGCCGAGCTTGCCGACTCCATTCGCCAAAAGGGTCTGGTGCAGCCGATTGTCGTGCGCCCGGATGTAACCAACGGCGGCTACGAGATCGTCGCCGGCGAGCGCCGCTGGCGGGCGGCGCAGCGCGCCGGCCTGCACCAGGTGCCAGTGATCGTGCGCGAGCTCGGGGATCAGGAGGCCTTGGAGCTCGCCATTATCGAGAACGTGCAGCGCACGGACCTCAACGCCATTGAAGAGGCGACTGGATACCGTGAGCTCATGGAGCGGTTCGGCTATACGCAGGACCGGCTGGCGGAGGAGATCGGCAAGAGCCGCAGTCATCTCGCCAACACGCTTCGCCTGCTGCGGCTGCCGGACAGCGTGCAGGCGCTCGTGCAGCAGGGAAAGCTTACGGCCGGACACGCACGCGCGCTGGTCGGCCGGGCCGACGCGGAGGCGCTCGCCCAGCTCATCATCGATGAGCAGCTCAATGTCCGCGACATCGAGGAACTGGTGCAGAACGGAGGCGCGGCTGCCGCTAGGGTGCGCAAAACACGCGACAAGGACGCCGATACCCGCGCCTTCGAGAAGGAGCTTGCCGACGTGCTTGGCCTCAAGGTCGAGATCCGCCGCGGCTCGGGCGAAAGCGGTGCGCTGATGATTAGGTATGGCAACTACGACCAGCTCGATTACATCCGCGCGCGGCTGATCGGAACGGGCGGCTAAGGTTCAGCAATCTGTCGAGGGTTGCGCGGGCTTAGGAAACTCGCGTTTTCTCAATGAGTTAAGCCGGCCCGCGCTCGGGTGCTTGACGGGTCCGGCGCCGTTGCTGCAATGCTCGCAAGGTTCGCGCTGACCGGTTTCAAGTCGATGAGCGATGAAGTCCTGGCGCGGCTTGCCGCGCTCATCAAGTCGCGCCGGTCGGCCGGCGCCGACCAGTCCTACACCCGGCAGCTCCTCGATGCCGGCCTTGAGCGCTGCACGCGCAAGTTCGGCGAGGAGGCGATCGAGACCCTGGTGGCGGCACTCGCCGAGGACGATGCGGCGCTCAAGGCCGAGGCCGCAGACCTCATCTATCACCTCATGGTCTTGCTCGAGGCCCGCAATATCTCCTTCGACGAGGTGGTGCAGATGCTGGCCGGGCGCATGGGAACGTCGGGACTTGCGGAAAAGGCTCAGCGCAAGCCATGAACGAGATCACCCGACGGCTCAAGGGAAACGAGGCGGCGGTGGGCTACCGCACGAACATACAGTTCTCGCCTTACCAGGTGTTCTCGCGCGAGGAGTGGGCGCGGCTGCGCGAGGATACGCCGATGACGCTCGTGCCGCGCGACCTAGAGCAGCTCTCGGGCCTCATCGAGGAACTGTCGATGGAAGAGGTGGAGCAGATCTACCTGCCGCTGTCGCGGCTGCTCAACCTGTACGTGGCGGCCTCGCAGGAGCTGCAGGCGGTCACCTCCAGGTTCCTCGGGCGCACCGACATCAAGGTGCCGTTCATCATCGGCATTGCCGGGTCGGTGGCGGTCGGCAAGAGTACCACGGCGCGTGTGCTGCGCGCGCTGCTCGCGCGCTGGCCCGACCATCCGCGCGTCGATCTCATCACCACCGACGGCTTCCTGCTGCCAAATGCCGAACTGGAACGGCTCGGGCTCATGGACCGCAAAGGCTTCCCGGAGAGCTTCGACACGGCGCGGCTTCTGAATTTCCTCGCCGACGTAAAGTCGGGCGCGGAGCGGGCCGAGGCGCCGGTCTACTCGCATTTCCACTACGATATCCTGCCCGGACAGAAGACCGTGGTGGAGCGACCGGACATCCTGATCGTGGAGGGGCTCAACGTGTTGCAGCCCGCACGCATGCCGCGCGACGGCGAGACGGTGCCGTTCGTCTCCGACTTCTTCGATTTCTCGATCTACATCGACGCCGATCCGGAGCTGATCGAGAAGTGGTACGTCACCCGCTTCATGAAGCTGCGCACGACAGCGTTTCGCGATCCGGCAGCGTACTTCCATCGCTATGCGCTGCTGTCGATCGACGAGGCACAGGCCAAGGGCCTCGAGATCTGGCGTACGATCAATCTCAAGAACCTCAAGGAAAACATCCTGCCAACCCGACAGCGCGCCCGCCTCATCCTGCGCAAGAGCGAAAGCCACCAAATCGAAAGCGTCGCACTGCGGCGGCTTTAGAGGCAACCGCCAGTCCCCAAACGCCGGGAAAGAAAAATGCGACCGCCAACTCAACAAGGCGGCCGCCAGGCTGCTCTGGGTAGAGCGTCGGAAGTCAGTGCGCGGAATGGGAGCGCAAGGGCGTCACGAAGCGCCGGTGGGCGGGCAATCGCGATGGCTCGGCGGCACGCGGCATCGAGCGGCAGTATTTGTCACGCAGGCGGCGGATCGTGGACTGATCCCTGTAACCCAGGGCCTTGATGACGGTGGTCGGCTTCAGGTGCGGATGGGACTCGTGGAAGCGTCTGATCTCGAGCAACCTGAGGCTGTCGTCAATTCCGGTGCCCCGGGGGCGGCCACGCCGCCGCTTCGTTTCGGACATGCAAACGGACCCAAGCGAATGATTCGTAGGCTGCATATTGAAGTGAATCGTCGGGCCCGAGCCAGGGAGATTAATTGGACTTGATAGAATAACGCGGCGGTTGCAGCGGAAATAGTGGTCAAAATACAAGAATCTCGGTGAATTCCTTGTGCAACCTTCTCAACTCCTTCAAGAAAACTCCAGGCGGAAATACAATTCGAGCCATTTCAAAGGAGGCCTCTTTCCCGCGCCAGCGCAGCGAGCGAGGTTTCCGGGCGGGCGCCCAGGTGGCTAATGATCTCGGCAGCGGCGAGGCTGCCCAAGCGGGCGCAGGTCTCGAGACTCCGGCCACTGGTCAGACCGTAGAGGAAACCGGCAGCGTAAAGGTCGCCGGCACCGGTGGTGTCAACCACGGGGCCGACACGGTCGGCCGGTACGATCACGGCCTCCTCGCCGGAAAAAACGGCGGAGCCCTTGGCGCTGCGGGTCAGTACGGCGATGCGCACGTCGGCACAGGCGCGACGGGCGGCCTCATCGTAGGTGGAGGTCTGATACAGCGATGTCACCTCGCCCTCGTTGGCGAATAGGATGTCGATCCGCTCACGGATCAAAGCGAGGAACTCAGCACGGTGACGATCCACGCAGAAGCCGTCGGAGAGGCTCAGCGCAACGCGGCGTCCGGCTGCCGCTGCGATCTCGGCGGCGCGGTAGAACGCTGCTTTTGCCTCGGGCCGATCGAAAAGATAACCCTCCAGGTAGAGAACATGCCCGGCCCGGATCAGCTCGGGATCGAGGGCCGTATCGTCGAGTTCGGGACTGACACCGAGATAAGTGTTCATGGTGCGTTCGCCGTCTGGCGTCACCAGGATCAGCGAGCGCGCCGTCGGGGCGCTGCCGCGGGCAAACGGCGTCTTGAAGGCGACGCCGGAGGCGCGGATATCGTGAGCAAAAATGCGCCCGAACTCATCATCGGCCACTTTGCCGATAAAGGCGGCGCGGCCGCCCAGGGAGGCGATACCGACGATGGTGTTGGCGACGGAACCGCCGGAGATCTCGACGGCCGGGCCCATGGCCGCGTAAAGACGGGCGGCGGCCTCCGCGTCGACGAGACGCATGTGGCCCTTGCCTAGTCCGTGGCGAGCAAGGAAAGCGTGGTCACAGCGGCCGATGACGTCGACGATGGCATTGCCGATGCCGACCACGTCGTAACGCGTCTCGCTGTCGCTCATGTCGGGATGCCCCAAGAGTGCGCGCGCACGCCGCCACTATAATTTGCCCCTGCCGCGGCGGCCTACTTGAATCTCGCCCATCTGGCGCCGCAGCGGGCCGATGCTATAAGCGCGTTGAACGCTAGCGGTTGAAAGAGGCGGTCCATGGCGGTGTCGGAGTCCCCCATTACGGTCCCGAGGCTCCAGCAGATGAAGCGCGAGGGAAAGAAAAGCGCGGGCATCGTCGCATGGGACTATCAAACGGCGCTGATCGCTGAGCGGGCCGGCGCGGATTTCTTGGTTGTCGGCGACTCGGTTGGCGTCAACCTCCTCGGCCACAACAGTCCGCTCGAGGTCACCCTCGAGGAGATTCTCATCTTCTGCAAGGCGGTGCGCCGCGGCATCAAGCGCGCTTTGCTCATCTGCGACATTCCCTTCGGGCCGCTGCAGGAGGGCGTCGATCGGGTGCTCAAGGCGGCGGTACGGCTTGTGAAGGAAGGCGGCGCCGACATGGTGAAGCTCGACGCGGCGGCCGAATTCCCAGAGGCCGTGACGGCGCTGACCCGGGCCGGCATTCCAGTCTTCGCCCAATTCGGGCTCACACCGCAGACGGCGATGAGGTATGGCATCCCCTACAGCCTGCAAAATGCGCCCGGCGCTCAGGCCACGGCGGAAATGACGGCAAAGCTCGTCGAGGAGGCCAAGCACCTCGAAGCGGCGGGCGCGGCTATGCTCGATTTCACCAACTCCGGGCCGGTGGTGGGGCCGGCGGTGGTCGAGGCGGTCGGCATTCCGGTGATCGGTGGGTTCGGGGGTGGGCCGTGGCTCGACGGGCGCGTGCGGCTGGCGCAGACGGCGGCGGGCTCGGCCGCCAAGTGGATCGACGCCAAGGCCGACACCTACGCCAACACGGCGAAGCTCACGCTTGAGGCCTTTACAGCGCTGATTGCAGACGTGCGTGCTGGGCGGCAGATCAAGGGCTAAACGGGAGTTCGCGATGGCAACCGCGATCATCGACGGTATCACCACGCGCTACGAAGTGGTGGGTTCGGGGCCGCCGCTGTTGATGTACGCGCCCGGCGGCTTCGATGCTACCATCGAGAAGTGGAGCAGCCAGAGCATCTACGCCAAGATCAAGCCGCTCGAGCACCTCTCTAAACACTACACCTGCATCGTGTTCGACCGGCGGGAGTGCGGCCAGTCCGGCGGCCGGGTCGAGCGCGTGACCTGGGCGCATTACGTGGCACAAGGCAAGGGGCTGCTCGATCAACTCGGCATCAAGCGCGCCCATCTCATGGGCGGGTGCATGGGCTGCTCGCCAGTGGCGGCGTTCGCCGTCAAGCACCCGGAGATGGTTGCGAGCATGATCCTGTTCTGGCCGGTCGGCGGTCCGAAGTATCGCCTGAGCAGCCACCAGCGCTTCACGGAGCACCTGGCCTTCGTGCAGCAGAATGGTCTTGAGGCGGTGGTGGCGCTCATCGGCAAGGACGGAAAGGCGTTCGGCGCCGATCCACGCGGGGGGCCGTGGGCCTCGGTCATCAAATGGGACAAGGCGTTCGCGGAGAGCTACGCCAGGCAGAACGTCGATCACTACAAGCTGATCGTCGCCGCCATGGGTCGCACACTGATCGACCGCGACACTGCGCCCGGGGCGGAGGCAGAGGATCTGATGCGCGTCGAGACCCCGGCGCTCATCGTGCCGGGCCACGACGCCGCGCATGCGACCTCGGCAGCGCGCTATCTCGAGGAGTGCCTGCCGCGCGCGGAGTACTGGGATGTACCGGTCGCCGAGCAGACCGAGGAGGCGACCAGCCGGCGCCTGCTCGCGTTTCTGGAGAAGGCGGCGAAATAGCGGTTATGGGATCAGAGCGCTGCCGGGCGTGGGCCGGATGCAGCCTTGCCATGCCGGACGCTGGCTGCGGCATGTCAGGGCGACAAGGCCAGTGCCAAACCTAGTGACCTTCTGCCGCCGGTGCAGGTAGGCGGAAATTGCCATGTGCGCGGCGTGTGAATGTTGGCCGGGCGGCTCGTCGTGTCCACCGGCGGCGACGACATCCGTTACAATCTCGGACGTGGCGAGCGCCAGGCCGTCCGTCCTGCACAGCGCATCGAGGATCGACGGGCCAAGCGCGCCCTGCCGGCACGGCTTGATGCGCGCTTCACACCGCGGCGTCCATACGCACCGGGATGCCGGCCTTGGCCAGGTGGCGCTTGGCCTCGGCGATGGTGTAGCTGCCGAAGTGGAAGATGGAGGCGGCGAGCAAGGCGCTCGCGTGGCCTACTTTCACGCCCTCGACAAGATGATCGAGCGTGCCGACGCCGCCCGAGGCAATGACCGGCACGGGCACGGCGTCGGCGACGGCGCGCGTTAGTTTCAGGTCGAAACCCTGCCTGGTGCCGTCGCGATCCATGGAGGTGAGCAGGATCTCACCTGCACCCAGCGCCACCACCTCGCGCGCGTAGGCCACAGCGTCGATGCCGGTCGGGTTGCGGCCGCCGTGGGTGAACACCTCCCAGCGGTCCCCGGGGCCGGCAGCGCGCTTGGCGTCGATGGCGACGACGATGCACTGGGCGCCGAACTTCTCGGCGGCCTCGCGCACGAACTCACGCCGCTTCACGGCCGCGGTGTTGATCGAGGCCTTGTCGGCACCGGCCTCGAGCAGCTTGCGGATGTCGTCCACCGTCGAGATGCCACCGCCGACGGTCAAGGGCATGAAGCATCGCTCGGCGGTGCGCTCGACGATGTCGAGCAAGATGCCGCGGCGCTCGTGGCTCGCCGTGATGTCGAGAAAGCAGAGCTCGTCGGCGCCGCCGGCGTCATAGGCGGCCGCCGCCTCGACGGGGTCGCCCGCATCGCGCAAGCCGACGAAGTTGACGCCCTTGACGACGCGGCCGTCCTTGACGTCGAGGCAAGGAATGATGCGGATCTTCAGCATTGCCTCGGTTAATGCGTCTGGTTATCCCCGCCGCTAAGCCCGCGGCGCACACTCCAGAGCATGGCGAAGCGGGAATTACAAGGCCTGCCTCGGGTGGCCGGGGCCGTGCGCCGGCGGCGGCTCAGGCGCTGCCATATCGCGCAACTGCGGGCCAGAATCGCGCAGGCGCAGAGGATTGGCGCGGACGGCCGCTTTCGACGGCTCGCCCTGCGCAGCCTCAAGGTCGCCGACACGCAGCTCAAGGAGATCGCGACGAGAAGCAACGCTACCGTGTTCGACGAGCAGGGGCTCAAGGCGCTCCCTCCTGGGGTGAGGGAGCGGATCCTGCTCAGGCTCGAGAACATCGCGGCGCGGATGGCGGCGGCGCACGAGGCGGCCGTGCAAGGGGAAGGGCGCGATCCGGCGTTCCGCTGCGTACGGGAGTATGAGCGCTGCCGCCGGGAGGCGCGCGGGGCGCGGTTCTGGTGTCATATCGCCATGATGGTGTGCCTGGTGGGCTCGATGCTGCGGCGGTGAGGGGGCGGCGAGGGCATGCCGGCCATATGGCGTCGTTGGTGCGGCCGGCGGTCCGGCGTGTAGCAGGGCGACTATGATGGGCTGCCGCTGGTTGTAGTTGAAGGCGACGGACGTATCGGTGCCGCTGTGGGCCGTTGCGGAGACGGTTTGCCGGCAAGATGAGCAGCTGGTGTGCGGTGGCAGACAACAAACGGGCAGCCGCCCCCAAAGGACGCCAGGGACGGCTGCCGTTCCCCCGCTGACTGATGGCGCGTGGGATATCGGGGGGCGGGTCGCCTCGGCTTTGATCTTCCGCAAGCGTGCACGAGGAGCAGGCGCCGCGTCGGGTGCGCAGGCGCCGAGGCTGGTTGGCGTGAGGGACGGCAGGCGGAGCCGTTGCGCGCCTACCTGGCCGGCAGCAGCTCGGCGTGCAGCTTGCGTGCTTGCTCGATCTGGTCGACCGGAGTCGTCAGCACCTTGGCGACGTACGCGGCAAGCTCCTTGCCGCTCATGGGGGCGATGGGAATGCTCGCCTTCTTCACCTCGGCCTTGAAGTCGGGGTCGTCCAGCATCTTGGAGAACGCTGTCCTCAGCGCCTCCACGCGATCGGCCGGCACTCCCGGCGGGAAGGCCAAGGCCCGGCCGATGGTTCCGGCGGAGGCATAGATCTCCATCAGCGTCTTATCACTATCGCTGCCGAACTCGGTCATCGCCGGCAGGTTCGGATACTCGGGCAGGCGCTTGGCAGCGATGGCGAAGAACGGCACGAGGTCTCCGTTCCTGATCTTGTCGCCGTGGATGGTCAGCGCGTTCGCCATCGTTATGCCGGCGCCGTCGAGCTCGCCGCGCTCCATGGCGATGTGGATGTCCGAGGTGCCCTTGTAGCCGCCGATGATCCTGAATTTCGTGCCCGCGACCCGGTTCATCATCAGGGGCCCGAGCGCAAATACGTTGGCGGCTCCCGTGGCGCCCATGGTCACCTCGCGCTTCTTGGCGTCCTCGATGGAGCGGACGCCGGATGCCTTGGTGGCGAGCGCAATGGCGTCGGCGTCGGCCAGGCGTCCGATGTACTGATAGTCACCGGCGTTGAACTTGACGCCCCTGGTCAGCAGCGTCTCGAACAGCACCTCGGCGTGCACGAGATGGATCAGCGTGCCGTCCTTGGGCGCGACGGTGTAGGAGTAGTTCAAGGCCACGTTGCCGCCGGCACCCGGCATGCTCTGCATGATCAGGTTGGGCTGGCCAGGGATGTACTTGCGCAGATGCTGGGCGGCCAACTGGGCGTAAAGGCCGTAGGTACCGCCGACGCCAGCGCCGATCAGGATCTGAACGTCCTTGCCCTTGTAGAAGGTCTCGACAGAGGATTGCGCCTGGGCCTGCGGCAGGCACGCGCAAAGCATGGCGGCAGCCGCCAGAGCGGCCCGAGCCGGACACAAGGTCATCGTGATTCCTCCCTTGGCGTGATAGCGCCCGAACAAAGGCGTCGACCCTTCGCGGGGCCGTTTCTGTGAGGGCAACTCTGCCGCGCCTGGGCTCAAGGGGCAAGGTGCGTTACCAGATACGGCTGGTGCATTTCATCCCGTAACCGTCTGCGATAGTGTCGGTCGGCTGGCTCATTGCGGCGTCACGGAGGACACCCTGGCTCGACCGTCGGACAACGCGCGCGCCCGGCTGCTCACCACGTTGCGCGAGCTCGAGCGTAAGGTGCTGTGGCTCTCGACCTATATGATCCATCACGCCAATCACGAAAGGGAGAGCGGCGACGGACTCAAGGTCGGAGGGCACCAAGCGTCCTCGGCGTCCCTGGTCACCATCATGACGGCGCTCTACTTCCATATTCTCCGACCGGAAGACCGGGTCGCCGTGAAGCCGCACGCGAGCCCCGTGTTCCACGCCATTCAGTATCTGCTGGGCAATCAGTCACTCGAAAACCTCAAGAACTTTCGCGGCTTCGGTGGTGCGCAGTCGTATCCGTCGCGCACCAAGGACGACGATGACGTCGACCTGTCGACGGGTTCCGTCGGCCTCGGCGCCGCCGCGACCGCGTTCGCAAGCCTGACGCAAGAGTACGTGCGCGCCCACGGCTGGGGCCGCCATTGGCCGGAGGGGCGCATGGTGGCGCTGGTCGGTGATGCCGAGCTCGACGAGGGCAACCTCCACGAAGCGCTGCTCGAATGCTGGAAGCATGGGCTCAAGAATTGCTGGTGGATCATCGATTACAACCGTCAGAGCCTCGACTCGGTGGTGTCGGACGAACTGTTCATGAAGGTCGCCGGCATCTTCGAGACCATGGGCTGGGAGGTGGTGCTCATCAAGTTCGGGAGACTGCTCGAGCGCGCCTTTGCGAGACCCGGCGGGGAGCGCCTCCGCAAGTGGATCATCGAATGCCCGAACCTGCTTTACTCGGCCTTGGTGTTCCAGGGCGGGGCCGCGTGGCGCAAGCAGCTCGAGCGGGATCTGGCGGATGCTCCTGAGACGTTGGGCATAATCGGCTCACTGTCGGACGAAGAACTGGCGCGGCTGATGACCAATCTCGGCGGCACCGATCTCGAATCCATCCTCGATGCGTTCGAACGTGCGTCCTCCGGCCGGCCGGTGTGCTTCATCGCTTACACGATCAAGGGGTTCGGGCTGCCTTTCGCCGGCCACAAGGACAATCACGCCGGGCTGATGACGAAGGCCCAGATGGAGGCGTTTCGCATCCAGAACGGCATCGATCAGGGGGCGGAATGGGATCGCTTCGCCGGCCTCTCGCAGCCCGCGGATGCACTGGAGCAGTTCCTGCGGGAGGTCCCGTTCGTGGCGAAGGGCCGGCGACGGCGAAGCGCGGAGCGCATCCCGGTGCCGCCGATGCCGGCACTCGATAGCAGCGGCGCAATCTCGACGCAGACGGGCTTTGGCCAGCTGCTCGCCGAGATCGGTCGCACACAAACTGCGCTTGCCGCCCGCATCGTCACCACCTCGCCCGACGTGACGGTCTCGACCAATCTCGGACCCTGGGTCAACCGGCGCGGCCTGTTCGCGCTGTCTCACAGGCAGGATGTGTTCAAGGAGCGGGGGCTGCTCTCTGCGCAGAAATGGGAGATGAGCCCGACTGGCCAGCACATCGAACTCGGCATCGCCGAGATGAACCTGTTTCTGCTCCTCGCTACGCTCGGCCTCTCCCATTCGCTGTTCGGCGAGCGGTTGATCCCGATCGGCACCCTCTATGATCCCTTCATCTGCCGCGGCCTCGATGCGCTCAACTACGCCTGCTACCAGGATGCGCGCTTCATTCTGGTGGCGACGCCGTCGGGCATCACGCTGGCGCCCGAAGGCGGCGCGCACCAGTCCATCGCAACGCCGCTGATCGGCATGGCGCAGGACGGGTTGGCGTCATTCGAGCCCGCTTTCGTCGATGAGCTTAGAGTGGTCATGGGTTGGGCGTTCGAATACATCCAGCGCGAGGACGAGGAGCGGGCAGAAACCCACTGGCTCAGGGACGAGAAGGGCGGGTCGGTCTACCTGCGTCTTTCCACGCGGCCGATCGATCAGCCCAGGCGGGATATCGACCAGCTCGCCGGCGACATCATCAAAGGCGGATACTGGTTGAGGCAGCCTGATCCCGCCTGCGAACTGGTCATCGCCTATATGGGCGCGGTTGTGCCCGAGGTCATCGCGGCAACCGGTCTGCTGGCCGAGGACCGGCGCGGCGTCGGCGTGCTTGCCGTGACATCGGCCGACCGGCTCTCGGCCGGCTGGCATGCGGCCCAGCGCGAACGGGAGCGGGGTAACCGCGAGGCGTCCTCGCACATAGAGCATCTCCTCGCACAGGTGCCCAGGGACGCCGGGATCATTACCATCCTCGACGGTTACCCGGAGGCGCTTTCCTGGATCGGTGCCGTCGAGGGTCATCGCGTTCGTGCGCTCGGGGTCGAGCACTTCGGCCAGTCGGGCTCGATCAGCGAGCTCTATGGACACTACGGGCTCGATGTGAATGCGATACTGGCAGCCGCCGAGACGCTGAGGTCAGGGCGGCCGGCTAGATACCGGTTCAAGCAGTGACGAACCTCAGTGTGCGGGCGCTGCTGCCTCCGCCGAGATGAGGGCTAGGGCCTTTCTGGCGTCGAGGCGGCCGTCATAGAGCGCACGACCGGCGATGGCGCCTTCGAGCATGGCGTGCTCAGGGCGCAGCAGCGCCTTGACATCCTCGATGGAGGCGAGGCCGCCCGAGGCGATGATCGGAACGGCGGTGGCGCGCGCAAGTGCGGAGGCGGCGGCGAGGTTCAGGCCCTGGAGCACGCCGTCGCGGCCGATGTCGGTAAAGACGATGGCGGCCACGCCAGCGTCTTCGAAGCGCTCAGCGAGCTCAGCCGCAGTCAGCTCGCTGGTCTCGGCCCAGCCCTCGACGGCGACACGGCCGTCACGCGCATCGATGCCGACCACGATGCGGCCAGGGAAGTGGGTGCAGGCCTCATGTACGAGGGCGGGGTTCTTGAGTGCGGCGGTGCCGAGGATAACGCGGCGCACGCCCCGGGCAAGCCAGGTCTCGACGGTCGCCATGTCGCGGATGCCGCCGCCGAGTTGCACCGGAATGGTGACGGCAGCAAGGATGGCTTCCACCGCAGCGGCATTGACCGGCCGGCCGGCGAAGGCGCCGTTGAGGTCGACGACATGCAGCCACTGAAAGCCCTGCTCGGCGAAGACCCTGGCCTGGGCGGCAGGGTCGTCGTTGAAGACGGTCGCCTCTGCCATCTCGCCTCGCTTAAGGCGTACGCAGCAACCGTCCTTCAAATCGATCGCCGGAAACAGGATCACGGGGTCACCGGTGGCTGTTCATGCGTAGGCGGCCTTCGTATTGCTCTCATCGTGGTGTTGAATAAGTGAAGTGATAGTTCCGTCAAGGACGTGTTCTGGTGTGATGTCAGTCAATCAACCCAATGCCGCGACCTCAGGCCGGACGCGCGGTCCGCTCACCCGGGCCGATGCCGTCGATATCTGGATCGCCCGCTGGCTCCGGGTGCGCCGCAAGGACCTTTGCGCGCGCTATCAGTGCGATCCGCGCCGGCTCTACGAAATCTGGGAGGAGCAGAGGTTCGCCGGGGCACGGGAAGAGGCGCTGCAACTCTTCCATGAGCGCTATCCGGCCCTTGCCGACCGTATCGACTACGGCCCGCACCGGCGCATTCCCCGCACTACGCATCCTGACCAACTCAGTCTGTTCACAATGCCGGCTGTTCGCGATGCTGGCCGAGTGTCCGAGCGACAGCCGGGGCGGATGGCGCGGATGGCTCGTTGATCCCGAGCATAGCCGGATCATAGTCCAGGAACTTTTTTCATATGCCGGAAACAGAACAGAGATAGAACTTATCTGGACGGCGGCGGCGACTCATGTTATGTTCCCTTTATGTTCCCTCCCAGAGCGCCCCCTTGTTGCCCCCATCCTGTGGTGCGTATGCGTTGCGCGTCCCCGTGATGCGTTCTCTCCCCCACGGCCCCTCGAAGAGAAGCCACATGCAGACGTTCCTTATCTCTTATGACCTCGCCAAGCCGACCCGCAACAAGCATGCGCTGGCGACCGCCATCATGGGGCTCGGCTCATCGTGGGCGCGGCCGCTCGAATGCACGTGGTACGTCCGCGCCGACGTTGCAGAGAGCCAGATCGCGGCGCGGCTCGCCGCATTCCTCGACGATGACGATGGTCTCCTCGTGCAGGCAGTTGAGGAAGAGGCGACGCTCGCTAACACCTCGCTCCGCTGGTTCCGTCAGCGGCGGCCTGGCTTCGACATCGAAGCCGGCTCCAACATCCTGGCGTTTCCGGCGGTCGCCGCCATGGCACCCGCCCAGCAGGAGCTGCCGTTGCCAATGGCGCAAGCGGGCTGAGGCAGCGGGGGCGAGCCACGCCACTCGTTTGCCGTGGCTGCCGCCCGCTAGGGCCGCCACGTGAGGAAGTTGGCGAGCAGGCCAAGGCCAAGCCGCTGGCTCTTTTCCGGGTGAAACTGCGTGCCGGCCATGTTGGCGGCGGCTACCATGGCGGTTACAGGCCCGCCGTACTCGGTCTCGGCAACGATGACCCGCGGCTCCGCCGGCAAGAAGTGGAACGAATGTACGAAGTAGGCGTGCAGGCCGTCCGGTCCGGTCGGCAAGCCGGCAAGCAAAGCGTGCTGGCGGCGCAGCGTCAGCGTGTTCCAGCCCATGTGCGGGATTTTGAGCGCGGGATCGGCGGGCTCGATCGCCTTGACGTCGCCGGCGATCCAATCCAGTCCCGGCGTCTCGGTGAACTCGAGCCCACGGGTCGCCAGCAGCTGCATGCCGACGCAGATGCCGAGGAACGGCCGGGCCCGCGCGCGTGCGGCCGCCGTCAGGGCATCGACCATGCCCGGAGTCGAGTCGAGACCTCGACGGCAGTCGGCGAACGCGCCGACGCCTGGCAGCACGACGCGGTCGGCCCGGGCGACGGCGTCCGGGTCGGAGCTTACGCGGATGACGGCGTTCGATCCGGAGTCGCGGGCGGCCCGCTCGAGCGCTTTGGCTACCGAGTGGAGATTGCCCGAGCCGTAGTCGATGATGACGACAAGCTCAGCCATCACAGCGATTCCCTCGATCGAGGCCGCCACCAGCTACGGGAGGGCGGCTGCGGGCGCAATGTGCCGGCGTGCGGCATCTTCGCGGCGGGAGATGCTAGGCGGCGGTGGTCAAGCAACGGCTCGTGCGGCAGCCAGGCCTCGATAAAACGGCGCTCGCAGTCGGCGGCCGAGCGGCCCGCGACGGAGGAGATGAAGCGGTAGCCGTGCCGCTCGAGGGTCCAGCGCCGGAGGCTTGCGGCCTCATAACCGACAATGAGATGCAAAGCAGCAAGGGCAACACCCAGCCAATGGGCATTGACATCGAAGGCGACGGCGGGAGTGGCGAGCACCGCAACCAACCCCAGGTAGCCGACTAGAACAAGCCACATGCCGTTGAGCGCCATCCACAGCGGGGCGAACAGCATGGCCGACAGCGAGAAGCCGTCGCGCACAAAGACCAGCGCTTCGGCGCGGTCGAGCCGGTCCGCCGGCGGCTCGGGTGGCTCATGCACCGTGTATACGATCATCACTCAAGCCCCAAAAGGCACAGGGCGGCATTCAACCGTCGAGGCTGCCCTTGGTCGAGGGCACTTGGCCGGCCAGGCGCGGATCAACGCTCACGGCCTGACGCAAGGCGCGGGCGAGACCCTTGAAGCAGGTCTCGGCAATATGGTGGTTGTTCTCGCCGTAGAGCGTTTCGACGTGCAACGTGATCCCCGCGTTCTGGGCGAACGCATGGAACCACTCACGGAACAGCTCGGTGTCCATGTCGCCGACCTTGGGCCGGCTGAAAGCGACGTTCCACACGAGGTAGGGTCGCCCCGAGATGTCGATAGCGACGCGGGTCATGGTCTCGTCCATGGGCAGGTGGACGTCAGCGTAGCGGGCGATGCCCTGCTTGCCACCAAGGGCCTTGGCAACAGCCTGGCCCAGCACGATGGCGCTGTCCTCGGTGGTGTGGTGAAAATCGATGTGCAGGTCGCCGTTGGCGCGCAGCGTGATGTCGATGAGCGAGTGACGGGCAAGCTGTTCCAACATGTGGTCGAGGAAGCCGATGCCGGTCGCAATGTCGTATGCACCAGTGCCGTCGAGATCGACGCTGGCGCGGATCTCGGTCTCCTTAGTCTTGCGCTCGATGGTCGCTTGGCGCTTCACGGAATTGATCTTCCTCACCCTTTCCGCCCAATGCGAGCCGTTTATCAGGTTGCGCAGCGACAGGATAGAGCCCAGAACAGGGGCCTTACAGCAGACCCTTGCTTTTCTGGCACCGCGTAACGAACTCTCTCCAAGAGCATGCGATGAGCCATCCCGACCCTTCAGGCAATACAGCTAGCCCATGGCACGGCACCACCATTCTGACCGTCCGCAAGGGCGGCAGGGTGGTCGTCGCTGGAGACGGTCAGGTCAGCTTCGGACAGACCGTGATGAAAGCCAACGCCCGCAAAGTGCGCTCGATTGGACGGGGCGATGTGATCGGCGGCTTTGCCGGTGCAACCGCCGACGCATTCACCCTGTTCCAGAGGCTGGAGAGCAAACTCGAGCAGCACCCGGGGCAGCTGATGCGGGCCTGCGTCGAGCTTGCCAAAGATTGGCGCACCGACCGCTACCTGCGCCGGCTCGAGGCGATGATGATCGTCGCCGATCGCGACACGACGCTGGTGCTGACTGGCACCGGCGATGTACTGGAGCCAGAGCACGACGTCATGGGCATCGGTTCGGGCGGCGTGTTCGCGCTGGCGGCCGCGCGTGCCCTAATGGATCAACCGCTCGATGCGGAAGCCATCGCCCGCAAAGCGATGGCGATCGCGGCGGAAATCTGCGTCTATACCAACAGCAATATTGTGATCGAGAGCCTGCCATCCGGACGCTGAGCCTCTCAAGGTGTGAGCCCGCCAACGCTCCTCGTCCCCATCCTCCCATCCTCAAGTGCGAACGATGAACAACTTCTCGCCTCGTGAAATCGTCTCCGAACTCGACCGCTATATCGTCGGCCAGGAGGCTGCCAAGCGGGCGGTGGCGATCGCGCTCAGGAACCGCTGGCGGCGACTGCAGCTCGACGAGGAGCTCAGGGAGGAAGTGCTGCCCAAAAACATCCTGATGATCGGACCGACCGGGGTCGGAAAAACGGAAATCTCGCGGCGTCTCGCCAAGCTTGCCGGGGCGCCCTTTCTCAAGGTGGAGGCGACGAAGTTCACCGAAGTCGGCTATGTCGGGCGAGACGTGGAAAGCATCATCCGCGATCTGGTCGAGGTCGCGATCTCGCTTGTCCGCGACAGCAGGCGCAAGGAGGTGAGGGCGCGGGCGGAGAAGGAGGCGGAGAAGCGAGTGCTCGATGCGCTCGTCGGCGAGAACGCGTCGGAGGCGACGCGGGAAGCCTTCCGCCGGCGGCTGCGCGCCAACGAGCTCAATGACAAGGAGATCGAGATCCGTGTTGCCGACAGCGGCGGGTTTCCCCTGTTCGAGATTCCGGGCCAGCCCGGCGCTTCGGTGGGTATGATCAACATCGGCGAGATGCTGGGGAAAGCGTTCGGCCAGCGCAGCCGCACACGGCGCGTCACCGTCAAAGACAGCTACGAGATCCTGATCGCAGAAGAAAGCGACAAGCTGCTCGACCAGGACCAGATCACGCAGGAGGCGATCAAGGCGGTCGAAAACAACGGCATCGTGTTCCTCGATGAGATCGACAAGATTTGCTCGCGCTCGGAGATCGGCCGCATCGGCGCGGACGTCTCGCGCGAGGGGGTGCAGCGCGACCTGCTGCCGCTCATCGAAGGGACCACCGTGTCGACCAAGCACGGGCCGGTCAAAACCGACCACGTGCTATTCATAGCGTCGGGCGCCTTCCATCTGGCAAAACCCTCCGACCTGCTGCCCGAGCTGCAGGGACGGCTGCCGATCCGTGTCGAACTGCAGCCGCTCACCCGCGACGACTTCCGCCGCATCCTGACCGAGCCCGAGGCGAGCCTCATCAAGCAGTATGTAGCGCTGATGGCGACCGAGGGCGTGACGCTCGAGTTCACACCGGACGCCATTGATGCACTGGCGGACGTGGCGGTACAGGTCAATTCGTCGGTCGAGAACATCGGCGCGCGCCGCCTGCAAACGGTGATGGAGCGTGTGCTCGACGAGGTGTCGTTCGACGCGTCCGACCGCAGCGGGCAGACGGTCACCATTGATGCCACTTATGTACAGGCCCACGTCGGCGACCTCGCCAGGAACGCGGACCTGAGCAAGTTCATTCTTTGAGGCGCGTTGCATCCCTTCCCGGCCGCGAGCCGATGGTGGGAGGGGCGCGCTGCGGGCGATCTCAGCCGGAATTCGGCGCGTGAGGCGCGAGCGCGGCGAGGAAGGAGGTCAAGTCCCTCGTCACATGGTGGACGTGCGCGGGCGGTTCGCGCCACTTCTTGATCTCGGCCTGGGCGGGGTGGTCGATATAGTCGGAGGCGACGAGCACGGTGGTCATGCCGAGGGCATGGGCCACCTCGAGGTTGACAGGTACGTCCTCGAACATGGCAGCTTGCTCGGGCGCCACGTGGTGGGCGGCGATCATGCGAGCGAAAGCCGCAGCCTCGCGTTTCGAGACGTAGCCGCAGGCTTCGATGTCGCAGATGTCCTCGAAGAGATGGAGGAGGCCGAGTTTCTCTGCCACCCGCTCGGCGTGCCCACGCGAACCGTTGGTGAAGATCAGCTTGCGGCCAGGCAGGCGCTCAATGGCGGCGCCAAGCTCGGGCAGCTCGCGGAGCTCGCTCAGGTCGATGTCGTGAACGTAGTCGAGGAACGGCCTGGGGTCGAGGCGGTGCACCCGCATGAGGCCCGACAACGTGGTACCGAACCGGCGGTAATAGTCCTTCTGCAGGTATCGTGCATGCTCGTAAGGCACACCCAGCAGCTCGGCAATGAACTCGCTCATGCGGCGATCGACTTGCGCGAACAGGTTGCACTCGGCGGGGTAAAGAGTGTTGTCAAGGTCGAACAGCCAGATGCGGGTGCGCTCGAAACCGCGTGGCGCGCAGGTAGGCGCCGGCGCTGTTGATGCAGTCGGGGGCAGACCCCGCGGCCCGGTTTCGAGAGACACGTTCAAGCCTTGGTGGTGCCAACCAGGGTGCCGACGCCGTGCTCGGTGAAAAGCTCGAGCAGCACACAATGGGGAACGCGCCCATCGATGATGACGACGGCTTCAACGCCTTGCTCGACAACCTCGACGCAGGCCTCGATCTTGGGGATCATGCCGCCGGAGATGGTGCCGTTGCTGATCAGCTTGCGGGCCTCGGCAAGGGTCAGCTGGGGGATGAGTTTCTTGTGTTCGTCGAGCACGCCGGCAACATCGGTGAGCAGCAACAGGCGCTTGGCCTTCATCTTGGCCGCCAACGCACTCGCAAAGGTGTCGGCGTTGATGTTGAGGGTTTCACCGTCTCTGGAGGTAGCGACCGGGGCGATGACCGGAATCAGGTCGGACTTGGAGATGACTTCGACGATGTGGGGGTTCACAATCTCAGGCTCGCCGACATAGCCCAGATCGACAGACCGCATCAGGTTGGACTCGGGGTCCTGTACCTGGGTGATCCTGCGCGCGATCATCAGATTGGCGTCCTTGCCCGAGATGCCGACCGCCTGGCCGCCGTGCCGGTTGATGGCCGACACGATCTCCTTGTTGATGGCCCCGGCGAGAACCATCTCGACGATCTCGACTGTCGGCTTGTCGGTTACGCGCAGACCGTTGACGAACTCCGACTTGATTTGCAGCTTCTGCAACATGGCGCCGATCTGCGGCCCACCGCCGTGCACGACGATCGGATTGACGCCCGACTTCTTCAGATAAACGACGTCCTGGGCGAATGCCTCAGACAGCGCGGGCTTGCCCATGGCATGGCCGCCAAACTTGATGATGACGGTCTGGTCGTCGTAGCGGATGAGGTGCGGCAGCGCCTCGGCTAGAATGCGTGCTTTAACATGGGCCGAAACGGGGGTCTCATCCCGCTCACCCGGCCCGGTTCCGCCCTTTGCAGCCATGGACGCACACCTTGCAACCTCAGCAATGAGCGAGTTATAGCGGCTCGCCCTGTCGCGACAACGGATTTCCCCCACATTTCGCCGCTAAAGGCTGGCACCCGTGCCGCAGGGACCGTGAGTCTCGTGACCGAATGAGCTAAAGGTTGGGGACGGGTGAGGCCAGGAGCGCGGCGCGCTCAGGCCGAGGAGAGTGAACCGATGGCGCAGCCGTTCGCCGACGCTTTGAGCTGGGTCCCCAAGTCCCGGCATTTGGCGGCGACATTGGCCCGCGCACACGATTTCGCCCGCGGCCTCGCGCATCCGACGGTGACGCTCGAGCACCTCCTGCTCGCCCTGATCGAGGACCCGGATGCCTCGCTCGTGCTGCAGGCGTGCGACATCGATCTCGCGCGGCTGAGGGCCGCCGCCGACGGCTACCTCGTTGGGCAGCCCAGAGGGGAACAGCAGGCCGTGCTGGAGGCGCATCGCGATCTGGTGCGCATCCTTGACTACGCTGTGGCGGCCGCCCAGCAAAGCCGGCGGAGAGAAGTCAACGGCGCCATCGTGCTCGCTGCCATCGTCGGGGAAGGCAAGAGCCAGGCGGCGGCGCTGCTTGAGGAGAACGGGCTGACATTCGCGGAGGCGATCCGCGCCCTGCAAACGGCAAGCGCAGGGCCGCCGCGATCACAGCTCGCGGCGGCGAGTGCAGCCGCAACGGAGGCTACCGAGCAAATCCTGGCGAGCACACGCCGCCGGCTCGACAGCGGCCGGCCGGCGGCAGCGCCGCCCGGGCCGCCGGCGGTAGGGGGGGCTGCCTCGTCAGGTCCGGTCAACGGGATGGTTCCCCAGCCTGGAGCGGCTCGAGTGAGCCAGCCCCCGCCAATCCCGTCCAGCCACGGGGGGCCGGCCCCCGCATCGAGCCGGCAAGTACCAGGTGGCTTGGTCGATGCGATCCGCAGCGCCAATGCGGCCTGGTCGCAGGGCGCGGCCGAGAAAGTTAGCGTGAGCCATCGGTCGCTCACAGACCCAGCATCGCTCGACCCCGTGGCGTCGGGACGGGGTGCGAGCCACAAGGCCACGGCTGCCCCGCCACTCAAAACTGCCGCCCTGGACTTGGCAAGGCTCGGCCAGGCCATTCCCCGCAAGATGCGGGCCGGCGCAAGGACGGCCATCGAGGTGCGAATTGCGCGCGCCGAGATCGCGGCGTGGGCGAAAGCACTCGACGGAAGCAGCGCCATCTATGAGCACAGCGTGGTGGTAACGAAGGCGGTGACGGTGCGCCTTAAGGCTCCTGACGGCGGCTTCTACTTCGAGGCGGCATCGCCCGAGACGCAGTGGATCGAAAGCGCACTGGATTTCCTGCACGATGACTACGCGAGTTGGCGCTGGGTAGTGACGCCGCAGCGGCGAGGACGCCGGCGGCTCCTGCTCACGGTATCGGTGCGCACCATCGGATCGGATGGCGCCACGGCCGAAACGGCGTTGCCCGATCAGGCAATCGAGGTGTCGGTCGGGGCCAACCGAATGCGCGGTCTCGCCCGATGGGGGGGCTGGATCGTCGCCGCGGTGGTCGGCGGTGTGCTGGCCCAGCTCGGCGAGGCGCAGTGGCAGGCCGGTCTTGCGGCGCTACGCCGGCTTTTCGAATGAGCGCCGCGTCTCGGTGAGCAGGCGGGCAATCTCGGCGCGCAGCATGTCGATGCCGCGGCCCTCGGCCGCCGAGGTGGCGAGCGACATTGGATGCGCGGCGCGGTGGCGGGCCGCGGCGGCTTCGATGGATGCCAGCACCGCGGCGAGCTCGCGTTCTGCGAGCTTGTCAACCTTGGTCAATACGAATTGATAATTGACGGCCGCCTCATCGAGCAGGCGCATGATCGAGAGATCGACCCGCTTCAGACCGCGCCTTGCGTCGATCAGCAGGAAAACGCGCACAAGGGTCGGCCGCCCGCGCAGGTAATCCTCGATGAGGCGGTTCCAGGCCGCCACCCGCACCTTTGGCGCCACCGCAAAGCCGTAGCCCGGCATGTCGACGAGATAGCAAGCCACCCCTGGGGTAGCGAAGAAGTTGAGACCCTGCGTGCGCCCAGGCGTGTGCGATACCCTGGCCAGCCGCAGCTGGCCCGCGAGCGCGTTGAGGAGCGTCGACTTGCCGACATTGGAACGACCGGCAAGGGCAATCTCCGGTCGGTCGGCGGCAGGTAGGGCCTCGTGCGTTGGCGCTCCGCAGACGAAGCGCCAGGGCTTTCGGAACAGCTGGTCGCCGGCGGCAATCTCGGCTGGCGAGTAGCGGGGAGGGCAAGCCACGGCGGGGGCCTCGCTCGAGGTCAGGCGATGCAGCGCCAACCGGCCCGCTAGGCCTTCCACCGCTTGATGCGGTCGAAGAGCTGACGCACGGGCGCAAAGGCCTTCTTCAGACTTTCGCCGCGGCCATTGCTGGCGATGCGGCGCAAGGGCGCGAACGTCTTGCCGAGATTGTCCATGAGCGGCACCTCCACGCCCTGCCGGCGCATGATGACAATTTGCTGGGCGATGGAGAGCACGTTGTTCCAGGCCCAGTAGATGACGAGGCCGGAAGCGAAGCCTGCGAGCATCACCGTGAAGATGACCGGCATCCAGTTGAAAATCTGCTGCTGGATGGGATCAGGCTGCTGCGGGTTGAGCTGCATCTGCAGCCACATGGTCGCGCCCATCAGCACCGGCCAGGCACCGATGGTATGGCCCAAGAGATAGCTCTCGACAGCGGGGATCGGCAGCAAACCGAACAAGTTAAACAGCGAGGTGGGATCGGGTGCGGAAAGATCCTGAATCCAGCCGTAGAATGGGGCATGGCGCATGTCGATGGTGACGAACAGCACCTTGTACAAGGCGAAAAATACCGGGATCTGCACCAGTATCGGCAGGCAGCCGGCGAGCGGATTGATCTTCTCCTTCTTGTAAAGTGCCATCAGCTCCTGCTGTTGGCGCGTCTTGTCGTCCTTGTAGCGCTCCTGAATGCGTTTCATCTCGGGCTGCAACTTCTTCATTTTCGCCATCGACTCGTAAGACTTGTTGGCGAGCGGGAAGAAGGCCGCCTTGATCAGGATGGTGACCAAGAGGATGGCTACGCCGTAATTGTAGGGCCAGATCGAGTACAGCCAATTCAGAAGGAAAAACAATGGCTTGGTAATAAAGTAGAACCATCCCCAGTCGATCAGCAACTCGAACTTCTGAATGCCGTAGGCGTTCTGGTAGTCATCGACGATGTGAACCTGTTTAGCGCCGGCAAACAGCCGTGCTTCCACGGAACGCTTAGAACCGGCCGGAATCACAAGGCCGGCCGGGATGAGGTAGTCGGCCTGATAAGACTCGCCCCCACTGCCTGCGCCTCGGCGTTCGCTCGACATCCGTGCGCGGTAAGGCTCGGTCTGGTTGGGGATCAGAACCGCCGCCCAGTACTTGTCCGTGAAGCCCAGCCAGCCGCCCGTCGTGTTCTCAAAAGTGCGGATGCCGCCCGGCTCCTCCTGCACGCCCGAATAGGTCAGCTCCTGCAGACCTGCCGATCCGAGCACGCCGATGAGGCCTTCGTGCAGAATGAAGAGGCCCTGCACCGCGGGAGTCCCGTAGCGGTAGACGCGGGCGTAGGGGAAGAGGATAAGCTCCGAGCCAGTCGTATTTTCGACTTCGTCGGTGACCTTGAAGAGGTAGTTCTCGTCAACCTCGATGGTGCGCCGGAACTTGAGACCCTGCCCGTTGTCCCACGACAGAGTCACGGGTTCGCCGGGCCGCAACGGGCCGGGCCGCTCCGCGGTCCAGAGCGTGTCGCGGCCGGGCAAGGCCACGCTGGTGGCGGGCGCAGCCGTCCAGCCATACTCGGCGAAATAGGGGTGTGGCGCCTCGGCCGGGGAGAACAGCACCACGTTCCGGCTGCTGGGATCGACTGTCTCGTGATACTTGCGCAGTTCGAGATCGTCGATGCGGCCACCTTTGAGCGCGATGGAGCCCTTGAGCGAGGGGGTCTCGATGGCAATACGGGGCGAAGCCTTGAGCGCTGCCTGACGTGAGATGCCGGGCTGTGGTGTGACTGGAGGCGCGGGCGGGGTCTGGCCGGCCGTGGCGGGAACCGAAGGGGCCGTCCCCGAAGGTTGCGGCGACGTCGCCTGCTGCTGCTCCTGCTGGGCCTGGCGCAGCCGCTCCTGCTCCTCCTTGAGCTTGGGTCCGGCATAGAAGTACTGCCAGCCCAGCAGCACGCCGATGGAGAGGAGGATGGCGAGCAGGAGGTTCTTCTGGTTGTCGGGCTGTTGCGGGTACATCGGCGCGTCGGCTCCGCCGTCGAATGATTATGTGGCTTGTGATTGTGTGGCTTGATCGCGGTTTGTTTAGCTGCCTTTCGGCATCCACATGAAGTGGCACCTCGTCACGGACACGTCCCCCCTGACTAGTGCCAACAAGGAAGCGACTCAAGCCTTGTGCGAGCGCGGGGGGTGCCCATTGATGCGCGCGAAGGCGGCGATGACGTCGCTCTTGAGCTGCGCAAACGGCCGATCCTTGGCGGCGGCACGCGCGATAAGGACATAGTCAAAGCGAGGATCGGCGTGGTGAGGAGCCAGCTCCGCGACAGCAGCCCGCAGCCGGCGCCTGATCCGGTTGCGGTCGACGGCGGTCCCGCAGCGGCGGCTGACGGTGAAGCCGAACCGGGGGTTGTCTGCATCGCAGCCGTTCCGCCGCGGCCGTGCCTCCACCATGAAAGCCGGGCCCGACCAGCGGTGCCCGCCTCTCATCCTCAGGAAATCCGACCGCCTCTTCAGAGTGAAGATCGCCAAACCGGGCTGCCTGCTGGCCGCAATGCTCGATGTTCAGGCGGACAGCCGCTTGCGGCCCTTCGCGCGGCGCCGCGCCAGCACCCGCCGCCCGCCAGTGGTCGCCGAGCGGGCCCGAAAGCCGTGGCGGCGCTTGCGGACAAGCCGACTGGGCTGATAGGTGCGCTTCACGTCCCTGCTCCCACATCGATGGCCGGGAGCTTATAGGTTTGTCGCTCGCGCAAGTCAAATGACCGGATGACCGGAAGGGGGCGGGCGGTCCTTCGCCGCGACCTCAATCAAATCTCATCGCCTTGGTTCACGTGTGCTTGATGCGATGTTTGTTTTCAGGACCGGGTTGCGCACCTTTCGCGGCGGCGGCAATCGGAGACCTGTGCAAGGCCGTTGACCTGGGATTGAAGCAACGCCGATCAGCGCAAAAATCGCATCGGAGGCCCAAATGCACTACGATGGCACCGAAGCGGCGCGAAGCGTGAGGTGGTCGCCGCCTCGGCTTCGGGAAAGGAACATACAATGTCGGGCGCGAGAGGTGCGTTCGCTCGCTGGTTGCCGCTGATCGGCCTAGCGGCCGTGATGATGCTCGTGTTCGGGATGGGCTGGCACAGTGTCCTGTCGTTCAAGACCATCGGGCTCAACTACGATGTACTCAAGGACTTCATTGGCCGGCATCTCGCGGCGGCGCTGCTCATCTACATGGCCGGATATATCGTCATGGTCGCGCTGTCGCTGCCTGGCGGCGCCATCATGACGGTTGCGGGAGGGTTGTTGTTCGGCTGGGAACTCGCTGCGCCGGCCAGCGTGATCGGCGCCACGATCGGCGCCACGATCCTGTTCCTGATCGTAAAGTCGTCACTGGGGGATTCGCTTGCAGCCAAGGCTAGCCCGTTGCTCGCCAAGCTCAGAGAAGGCTTCAGAGAAAACGCGCTCAGCTACCTCCTGTTCCTTAGGCTGGTGCCGGCATTTCCGTTCTGGCTGGTCAATCTGGCACCTGCTCTGCTCGGCGTGCCGCTCAGGACCTTCGTGATCGGTACGCTCCTCGGCATCATTCCGGGCACGGCAGCGTTCTCTTTCGCCGGTGCCGGACTTGGCAGCGGCATCGAGGCCCAGAATGTTGCCTACAGGATGTGCCTCGCCCAGCAGTCGGCCAGGCCGGAGCTTGCCTGCGAGTACACAATCGACACCGCCGCGCTGGTGACGAGCGAACTCCTGCTCGGTCTCGTACTGCTCGGCGTCATTGCGCTGGTACCGGTCGGCATCAAGCTATGGGGCAAGCGTCATGCAGCTGCGTAGGGAAGCCTCCGGCGCCGCCGAACCGGCACTTGCGCTGGGCTCGGGCGGAGATCGCATCAGCGTCGATCTGTGTGTGATAGGCGCCGGGTCGGGCGGGCTTTCGGTCGCTGCCGCGGCAGCGGCGTTCGGCCGGAGCGTCGCTCTCATCGAAAAACACAAGATGGGCGGAGACTGCCTCAACTACGGCTGCGTGCCGTCCAAGGCGCTGATCGCGGCCGCCAACCGTGCGCAGTCAATGCGCACCAGCGCTCGGTTCGGGATCGCGCCGGTCGAGCCGGCGGTCGATTTCCAGCGTGTTCACGACCATGTCCAGCAGGTGATCGCCGCCATCGCGCCCAACGATTCGGTGGAGAGGTTCACGGGGCTCGGCGTGCGGGTGATCCCGGCCGCCGCCCGCTTCCTCGATGGTTCGACGGTGGCAGCCGGCGAGCACCGCATCACGGCTCGCCGCTTCGTCATCGCTACCGGCTCCTCCCCATTGGTGCCGCCGATCCCGGGCCTCGATCAGGTTCCCTACTTCACCAACGAGACGATCTTTGACAACACCGAGCGCCCCGAGCACCTGATCGTGATCGGCGGCGGGCCGATCGGCCTGGAGATGGCGCAAGCCTACGCGAGGCTCGGCAGCCGCGTCACCGTGCTCGAGGCGGTGAAGGCTCTCGGCCGCGACGATCCAGAACTCTCGGCGGTTGTGCTGAAGGCGCTCGCCGAGGAGGGACTGGCTTTGCGCGAGAACACCCGCGTCGAACGAGTGGAAGGCCGGGCCCGTGCCGTGCGCGTGACCGTAAGCGCCGGGGGCGCAGCAGAGGTCGTTGAAGGCTCCCACCTGCTGGTGGCGACCGGTCGCAGACCCAATCTCGAGCTGAACCTCGATGCGGCCGGCGTCGAATACGGAAAGGATGGCATCAAGGTCGATGCCGGACTGGTGACGTCAAACCGCAGGGTGTTCGCCATCGGCGACTGCAGCGGTGGGCCACAGTTCACGCACGTGGCCAACTATCACGCCGGCATCGTGATCCGGCGCGCTCTGTTTCGGCTACCGGCCAAGGTGAACGCCGCTATCGTCCCGTGGGTCACCTTCACCGACCCCGAGCTTGCCTGGGTCGGTCTCAGCGAGGAGCAGGCAAGAGCCCAAGGCGGCATTCACGTGCTGCGTTGGCCCTATCATGAGAACGACCGGGCTCAGGCAGAGCGTTCGACGCGCGGCATGGTCAAGGTGGTGACCGACAGGCGCGGGCGCATCCTAGGTGCGGGTATCGTTGGCGCACACGCGGGAGAGCTGATACAGATGTGGGCGCTTGCCATCTCGCGGAGGCTCAAGATCAAGGCGATGACCGACTGGATCTCGCCCTATCCCACGCTCGGCGAGATCAACAAGCGGGCCGCCTATCGCTATTATGCGACAGCGCCCAGCAATCAGATCGTACGTGGGCTGATCGGGTTGCTGGCCAAGCTTGGCTGACATGCTCGAACGACTGCTAAGATCCAACGGGCCGTCCGGCGACGGCGGCGCAGTCGCCTCCGCGTCCGGCGGAAAGGCGGGCGCAGCGGAGCGTGCAGAGGCCGCAAGGGAGCGGCTGGGGCTCGGGCTCTCGGCCAAGCTGCTCATCCTTACCGCTGCCTTCGTCATGCTGGCGGAGGTGCTGATCTTTGTCCCTTCGATCGCGAACTTCCGGGTTAACTGGTTGACAGACCGGCTTACGGCGGCACGGCTCGCAGCGCTCGCCGCCGATGCGGCGCCGGGCGGCGTGGTACCGGCTCCGTTGCGCAACGAGTTGTTGAGCACCGCGCGCGTGCTGTCGGTGGCCATCAAGCAGAGCGAAATGCGCCGGCTGGTGCTGCCGCCGGATGGGCCGATCAGCGTGGACGTCCGTTACGATTTGAGACGCGATCCCGCGGCCGGCCCGTGGGCGACGCTTGGCCGATGGGCGCAGCTCACGGGCGATGCGCTTGGCGTGTTCGCGGCGGCCGAGGGCCGCACCATCCTGGTGTTCGGTCACCCCAACGCCGGCGACGGCGAAGCGTTCGCGACCAACGATTTCGTCGAGATCGTGCTGCCGGAGGCGCCGCTACGAAGTGCCATGGTGCGCTTCGGACTCAACATCCTGGGGCTTTCCATCATCATTTCGGTGATCGCGGCGGCGCTCGTGTACTTCGCCCTCAACCGGCTGCTGGTGCAGCCGATGATGCGCCTCACGCGCAGCATGCTGACCTTCTCGCGCAATCCAGAGGATGCGAGCGGGATCATCACGCCCTCGGCGCGCACCGACGAGATCGGCACGGCCGAGCGCGAACTCGCGCACATGCAGCAGGAGCTGCTGCAGATGTTGCAGCAGAAGAACCGGCTCGCCCAGCTCGGTTTGGCGGTGAGCAAGATCAATCACGATCTGCGCAACATGCTGGCCAGCGCGCAGCTGCTGTCCGACCGGCTCAGCGCGCTGCCCGACCCGGCCACGCAGAGCCTCGCGCCCAAGCTCGTCGTCTCGCTCGACCGGGCCATCAACTTCTGCAACGATACGCTGCGGTTCGGCCGCGCCGAGGAGGCGCCGCCGCGGCGCGCTCCGATCGTGCTCGCCGACGTACTTCAGGAGGTGGCCGAAGGCCTCGGCCTGCCGCGCGAAGGCATCGCCTGGTACACGGAGCTCGAGCCAGGGCTGCAGGTGGACGCAGACGCCGACCATCTGTTCCGCATCCTCAACAATCTGGCGCGCAACGCGGTGCAGGCGATCGAGGGCCAGGGACCGGGGACGCGCGGCGAGATCAGGATCATCGCGCGCCGCGAGAGCGGTGGGGTGGTCATCGAGGTGCGCGACACCGGCCCCGGCGTGACCGAGAAAGCCAAGGCCAATCTGTTTCGAGCTTTCCGGGGCGGCACCCGCAAGGGTGGGTCCGGGCTCGGCTTGGCGATTGCCTCGGAACTGGTCGCCACGCATGGCGGGCGACTGGAGCTCGTCGATTCGGAGCGGGGCGCAGCATTCCGCTTCGACATACCGGACCGGCGCGCCGAAGCCACTGTCTGAGGCCGGGACCGCAGTGGGGCCCGTTTGCCAAGCCAGCGCTTGCACTTTGCCGGCCAGGGCACTAGTAGTGTCGCTCTTGCCGACAGGGCCACGCGGCACCACGTTGTCGCAAGACGCCAGCATTTGTTGGCGCACGCACCGGTAGCTCAGTTGGATAGAGCACCAGACTACGGATCTGGGGGTCGTGGGTTCGAATCCTTCCCGGTGCGCCATCTCTCTCGTGTCCGGCCCGGGGACATAGGTTCTCCAGCAGCCGGGCCGCGAAGCGCAATCCCTCGTCCATCACGGAACACTCCATCCTAGGCATCGACACCCGCGCCAGCGCGAAAAGTGTCACCTATGTGTCCGGTATGATTCGTCACCCATGTCTCGGGTCGCTCATCGTTCAGCGTTGATCTATTTGGGCTTTCCCCGCTCGCAACCGGCCGTGACGGATTGGGGGCCTTTGCTCATTGCTCGTCCCTGCCAGCCGCACGTTCGCTGAACCGATCTCAATCAAAGGTGTACCGCTGCAACCGAGGGGGGTGTGCCCCGACGGCCATTCTCTCATGGGCCGGTCATGCAGCCTCGGCTAGGGTTTGCGTGCCGGCTTTGCCGGGTCCCGGGATGACGCAACGGTCGGGGAGGCAGGCGGCAGGATCGTGTCCGCGATCCGATTCCCAGAGCGTCCTACATGCGAGGCGATGCGATGGACATCATCCTGCGTAATGCCAGGCTGGCAGCCGAACCGGGTCGAACCGTCGATGTTGGTGTGGAGGGCGGCGCAATCGTGGCGATCGAGCCTTACTTGAAGGCCGATGGCGAGGAGCTGGACTTAGCCGGAAGACTGCTTTCGCCCGGATTTGTCGAAACGCACATCCATCTCGACAAGTCCTGCATCATGGATCGCTGCAACGCACCGAGCGGTGATCTCGATGAGGCGATCCGCGAGGTATCGCGCGCCAAAGCGCATTTCACGGCCGAGGACGTCTATTCGCGCGCAAAGCGCACGCTGGAGAGGTCCATTCTCAACGGAGTGACCCACATGCGGACCCACCTGGAGGTGGATCCGGGCATCGGATTGCGTGGTCTGGAGGGCGTGTTGCCTCTTGTTTCGGAGTACGCTTGGGCAATCGATCTCGAAATCTGCGTCTTCCCGCAGGAGGGGCTTCTCAACCGCGAGGGTACCGAGGCGCTGATGGTCTCCGCCCTCGAGAGCGGTTGCCACCTGATCGGCGCTTGTCCTTACACGGACAGCAACCCGCCTGGGCAGATCGACCGAATCTTCCAGCTTGCCGAACGTTACGATCTCGACATCGACATGCATCTCGACTTCAGCCTCGATACGTCCAGCGCGGATATCGACCATGTTTGCCGACGAACCGAGGAATACCGATACGGTGGACGCGTCACGGTCGGCCATGTGACGCAGCTCTCTGCGCTCGCACCTGACCGTCTCGACTTGACAGCGCAGCGGCTGGCGAACGCGGGCGTGGCGCTTACCGCGCTACCGTCAACGGACCTGTACCTGATGGGTCGAGAATACTCCCACAATGTCCCGCGCGGCGTCACGCCGGTGCACAAACTCTTGCGCAAGGGGGTGAACTGCTCGCTTGCGACAAACAACGTGCCGAACCCGTTTACGCCGTTCGGCGACTGCTCGCTCCTGCGCATCGCCAATCTGTACGCCAACGTCGCCCAAGTGGGGGCCTCCTCCGACATGACAGAGTGCTTTCATATGATCACCAGCCGGGCGGCGAAGCTGATGAACCTCGCTCATTACGGCGTGAGCGTCGGCGACAGTGCCGATCTGGTCGTGCTCGACTGTGAAAACCCGGCAGCCGCAGTGACCGAGCTCGCAACGGTGCTGCACGTGCTCAAGCGGGGACGCAGGACCGTATCACGCGAACCAGCCCGCCTTCGTCACCCCCGCTGAGCCTCCGTGAGCTTCGCCGCGAAGGTGTCTGCGGGGATCGGTGTGGCCAAGCCGCGCTCGTAAACCTGCGTCATGGCTGCGAGCACGGGCTGCAACGTTGCCTCGGCTCGTTCGAACTTCTCCGCCAAGCGCGCGTGCTCTTCGGCAATCTCGGCGAAAATGTCGAAGCCTTGCAGTACGCCATCCCGCATGACAACGCGGCCGGCCACCATGGAGAACTTCACGCCCGCCCCCCGCTCTGCATAGACGAGCTGCCTGACGGCATCGTTGAGCGGTGCGAAGGAGTTCGAATCGAGGCGGACACCAATCAGGTCGGCCTTGGCACCTGCTTGCAAGACTCCGAGTTGGCCGCCGAAGCCAAGAGCTTGGGCGCCTCCGCGCGTCGCCGCTTGCAGGCATTCCTTTGCTGACAGCCAGAGCGCAAAGTCGTTTCCCCTGATCTTTGAAAGCGCAGCAGCGGCGCCAAGGACCGTCAGCATGTTCGTGGTGAGGGTCGAACAGGTTCCATCCGAGCCGAGACTCACGTTCACGCCTGCGTTTAGAAGCTCGCGCATCGGCTGGACGCCTGAACCCAGCATGAGATTGGACCACGGATTGTGCTGCACTGTCGCCCCTGATCTTGCCAGCGCATCGATCTCCCGCGGGTTGAGCCACACGGCGTGAATGAGGCTCGTGTTCGGCGCGAGGAAGCCTATCCGGTCGAGGTATTCGACCATCGGGCTACCATAGAAGCATTGTCCTGTGACGACCTGGAGCCGCGTTTCCTGCACATGCGTGATCAGCGGCAACCCGTGCTCATCAGCAAGACGGCGGCACGCCAGCAGAAAGTCCAGCGTGCAGCGCTGCGGCGCCGATGCCGAAACGAGTATGCCGACCCGGTTCGTTTGCGGATGACGCATCCGCACGAGGTCACGGCAAAGGTCGAGGTACTGCTCCGCACTGGGCATCGGCACAGCTCTGAGCGTTGCGAGCAACTGCGCCGAAAACGTCTCGTCGACGAAGGGGAATGTGTCCACGACCGGGCGGTTCACCACTGCGAAGCCCACGAGGACCCGGATCCCGACGTCCTCGTAGGCCTGGAATATCGCTTCAAGGACGTCGCGATCGATGCTGCTGCCGAGGATCAGGTCATCCACCATCGTCGTCGTGCCGGTGCGAAGAGCCTCGATCGCGCCGATCAGTGTGCGCAGGTAGGCCTGACGGGGCGTAATCGGCACGCCAAGGCCGGAGCGCATGAGGTGCATCCATATTTCCAGCGGCAGGTTTTCAACACGGCCCTTCTGAAAATGCTCATGGGAGTGCTGGTGGCCGTTAATGAGTCCGGGCAGGAGAAGATGGTTGGAAAGGTCGTAAACCTCTTCACCTTGGGTGCCGCGCGCCGGGGTGACGGCTGCGATCGTTTCGCCTTCGATGACAACGTCTACCGGCCGGCGCGCATGAACAAATTCTTCGCCGAGCAGGGCCTGGGCGCCACGCAGAACGATACGACGCGTCACTTGATGTGCCTCGACAGGCCCACGATCCGTTCCATCACGATTGCAAGCACGATCGTGGTCGTGATGAGCACTCCCGACACGGCCGCAGCGCGTACGTCCAAGTTCGACTCAATGATCGTCCAAAGGCGGACCGGCAGCACCTCGTTGCGTGCGTCCGAGAGGAACAGGGAAACAGCCACGTTGTCGAAGGAAACCATGAAGGCGATGAACGCGCCCGCCGCAAGGCCGGGAGCAATCAAGGGCAGCGTAACCGTGCGAAACATAAACCAAGGTCGTGCGCCCAGACTTCGTGCGCTCTCCAGCATGAGCGGATCGAGCTGGGAATAGCTCGCCACCGTGGTGCGCAGTATGTACGGCGTCGTAATGGCGACATGCCCAATGATCAGCGTCGTCATCGAGACGCCGGCACCCAGGATGTTGAAGTAGGCGAGCAGGGCCAGCCCGAGCGCCAGCGGGGGTAGCATCATCGGCGACATGAAGAGTGAGTCGAGAAGCCGCGCCCAGGTACTACGGCGCTTGGCGATTGCCAACGCCGCCACGCTTGCAAGAACAGTTGAGACTGCGGTCGCAGCGATCGAGACCTGCAACGATGTAAGAGCAGCGCGCGCGAGATCGGGCGAGTCTGTCCAAAGAGCGGCGTACCATCGCACGCCGAAGGTGGGCGGCGGAAACTTGAGGGAGTAGCTGTCGGTGAACGACGTAACTATGACGATGACCGTCGGCGCGATCAGCAGCAGGATGGCAACCGAGCCGGCTGTTCCAATTACGGCAAAAAAGGACCAGCGCTCGAGACGGGAGAGGACCGACTCCCTCGCGCTCCCGACGGGCTCCGCATACTCCAGGCTACGCATGCACGAATCCTCGCGAGCGCCGGCCGATGAAGTTGATGACCATTACCACGCTCAGCACGCTCGAGAGCAGAATGATCGCGATGGCAGCGGCAAACGGGTAGTTATTCATCTGGATGGCCTGCTGGTAAATGTAGAGGGGCATCAACATGTTCTGGCCGCCTCCGACGAGCGTGTGAACGACGAAGGCGCTGGCCGACGCGGCGAAGACAAGCAGGCAGCCGGCCAGCACCCCAGGGATGGAAAGCGGCAACGTGACCATGAAAAACGTTCGCCACTTGCGGGCGCCGAGCACCTCTGACGCCTCCCTCATGTGCGGATCGATGTTGGTCAGCGCTGTAATGATCGGCAGCACCATCAAGGGCATCTCGATCTGGGCCAGCGCGAGGACGATTGCGGCCGGTGTGTAGAGAATGCGCAAGGGGGCCTCGATCAGGCCGAGGTGCAGCAGCACGCTGTTGACGATACCTTCCCGGCCGAGAATGACGATCCACGCGAAGGTCCGCACCACCGCACTCGTCAAGAGAGGCAGGACGATGAGGAACAGGAGAATGCGTTGGATCATCGGAGGCGACAGCGTGTAGATGTACGCGAGAGAATAGCCAACGATGGCGGCTAACGCGGTTGCCTGTAGGGCAATCCAAAGCGTCTGGACGGCGATGGTTACATTGAAGGCGTCACTGAAAAACCTGATGTACTGATCCGCTCCCATGCCGCTGAAAGAGCCGTCTGCGAGCAGGCTAATCACCACGAGGAGGGCGAATGGTCCGAACACGAAGCTCGCGAAAAAGATCGTCAGGGGCAACACCAGCTGCCAATCACTGAAGATATGCTTGCTTCTCGCGGGCATCGCTAATGAGCGAACACGGACACGACTGCCTCGGGAGTAAGCGTCACCCGGACCGACTCGCCTATGGCGAACCGATGCCCGCCCTCCGCACGGTTGCTCATGACCTTGAGTGTGTGGCCATCGGCAGTAGAAAGCTCGTAGATGGTCGACGGCCCGAGCGGCAGCACCATGACGATTTTGGCCGGAATGCCGTCCTGCGCATCGCGGCCAAGCCGGAGCTGTTCAGGCCGTGTCATGAGCCGGACCGGCCCCTCGCGGTCGTGCGGGTGCGCTCGAGCGACCCGGACCAAGCCTCCAACGTCGAGATCTATGCGAAACCCCTCTGGCGTCCTTTTCATTGTGCCATCTAGAAAGTTCGCGGAGCCGATGAACTCCGCAACGAAGAGACCGGACGGCGCATCGTAGATCTCCTCGGGCGTCGCCACCTGCTCTATACGCCCGCCGTTCATGACTGCGATGCGGTCGGCCATGCCAAGCGCCTCCTCCTGGTCGTGCGTGACCATTATAGTGGTGATACCGAGCTCGCGCTGAAGACGCTTGATCTCGATCTGCATGTCGAGCCGCAAATTCTTGTCGAGCGCACCGAACGGCTCGTCCAACAACAGGACCCTCGGACTCACAGCTAGGGTACGTGCGAGGGCGACGCGCTGTTGCTGCCCGCCCGACAGCTCGCGTGGATACCGCGATCCGAACTCCTTCATGTGAACGAGATCGAGCATTTGGGCGACCGTGTCCTCGATGACAGAGGCCTTGAAGCGGCGTGCGCGCATTCCGTACGCGACGTTCGCCCAGACGGTCATATGCGGAAACAGGGCGTAGTTCTGGAATACGATTCCTGCCCCGCGATCATAGGGGGGCAGGTCGTCGACCACGCTCTCGCCTATCGAGACGTGGCCCTCGGTCTGCCTAATCAGCCCGGCGATGATCCTGAGGAGTGTGGTCTTGCCGCAGCCGCTGGGACCCAGCAGCACGATTAACTCGCTTCCGCGGATATCCATCGAGACATCGCTGACGGCGATCGTCTCTCCGAAGCGGTGCGTTACGCGCCTCAGTCCGACAGCGACCCCGAGCGGTGCGGCGGCCGGCTGGGTCGCGACGGAGCGGGTGCCGCTTTGTGCCCGCGCCGGCTCGACATTCTGGTCCGGCGCAATCGACACGTTCGCCGTTCCCGACATCATTTCGTGCGCCAACCGGCTAGCACTCCGTTCGCAGTAGTAAAGCGGCGAAGCTCGCGCCCGCCGCTCTCAAGCCACGTTACAGCGTCAGCGCTTTACGATCCGGTTGCACTGGTCTGTATATTCGGCAAAGCGAGGGTTGAACTTCGTCCAATCGACGGTCTTGAATGTCTCGATCTCGCTCATGTTCTTCGCGTAGCGCTGAAGGCCTTCGCTGAACGCGACTTTCGAGTTGGTCGGCACAAGGTGGTAGGGGGAGCTGCTCATCTTCGTTTGGACCGCCGGATCGATGACGGTATTGATGTATTGGGCAGCCAGTTTCTGATTCCGCGAGTTCTTCGCGATGTGCATCGTCGACCGGATCAGAAGGAAGCCGGTGTCCGGCTTTGCGAGTGCAATGGGCACGCCCTTGGCCTGCAGGTCGCCGACGTTGTTGTTGTAGTGGACGGAGATGTCGACTTGACCCTGTTGGAACAGGGTCGCCAGCGACCCCGGGCTGATGGTGAGGGCGCCGACGTTCGGCATGAGCCTTCTCAAAAACTTGTATGCGGGTTCGAGGTTCTCCTCGTTGCCTCCGCCAAGCTTGGCCATCTCCACCATCCAGGCGACGTTCAACGTCGCGCCCATGCCGGCCAACCCCACGCGGCCCTTGTACTCCGGCTTGAGCAGGTCTTGCCAGGACTTCGGCGGAACCTTGATCCGTTCGGGATTGTAGGCGATCCGGATGATTTGGCCGGACACGAACACGCCAAGTCCGTTCGGATCGATGAACTTGGCCGGCAGGTCCTTCATGTTCGGTATGAGGTCCGTCGGGATCGTTTCAAAGATGCCATGCTCCTTGGCTGCGATGTAAGGACCTTCATCGAGCAAAAGTGCGTCGTAGGGCGGGTTCGCCTTGGACGCGATCGCCTTGGACACGCTGTCGTTAGGGTTCTGGGCGGTCAAATTGACATTGGCGCCGGTGCGTTCCTTGAATACCGGGATGATGATCGAGCGAATGGCCTGCTCCCAGGCTCCGGGAAAGCTCGTGGTCGCTATCTCGCCCCCTTGGGCGAACGCCGCTCTTGACGAACCCAGAAGCCCTGCGGACGCTACCGCCGTCATTCCCTTCATCACAAAACGACGATCGAGACGGCTATACATGGCAATCCTCCCACTTTATTGCGCGCGAGACGCGCCTGACTGCAGTCACCCATTCACAATCGCGACGGCACGGGTCCAAGAGCTGCTGGCGCGACGAACCTTGACCGGAAACAGGGCCACTCTGAAGCCGGCCGGCGGGAGTTGCCGCAGGTTGACGACCTTGGCCGCGTAAATGAACTCGAGCTCCCGTGCGGCCTCGGCGATCGGGAACAACGCCTGCTTCTCACCATTGCGGAACCGCTGCACGCGGTCGCGCATCGGGATGTCGAGGTCGGCCGCGTCAGTCGTAACGGCGCGAACACCTCGCTCAACGAGCCAGCGAAGAGCATCCGCCGTCAGTCCGGCGCCGCGGTCTACGTAGTCCGGCGCTCCCCAGTGGTCGCCCGCACCGGTGTGGAGCATGGCGATGTCGCCGGGCGCGAGGGTATGGCCGATGCGCGACGATTCTTCCTGCAGATCCCCGGCGGATATGTAGGAGCCGTTCGGCTTCGAGGTGAAATCCAGCACCACGCCGGGCCCATAGCACCACTCGAGCGGAACCTGGTCGATGGTCATGGCAGCGCCGCGGCGTCCCACGGGCGTGAAATGCCAGGGCGCTACGACGTGTGTACCGGCATGCGTGGAGGCGGCGACGAGCTCCAGCGCTCCGCCCACGTAGGGTTCGGGAAAGTCTGCCGGGTTCGTTCCCTGCCCTTTGGCTGATCGCCGGGCAAAGTCGTAATGATCCCAATAGCTGATGCTCGTTTGATGGTATTCGGCGGCGAAGTTCTCGAGCGGCACGCTCAAATCGACGCAGCGCAGCTGTTCGCGCTTCAAGGCATCGTCGAAGATGGCAACAGCGCGCGTCCAGGCGCCGCTGCCGGCACGCACCTTCACCGGGAACAACGCCACTTTGAAGCCTGACGCAGGCAGCGACTGCAGATTCACGACCTTTTCGGCGTGCGTGTATTCGACCTTGCGGCCGGCGCGGTGAACCGGGAAGAATGCCTCCTTGTCGCCGGCCTTGAACTTCTCCACCATGCGCGGGACTGGGATGTCCAGCGTGTAGGCATCCGTTGTCAGCACACGCACGCCCTTGTGGAAGAACCAAAAGACGACCTCGGCAGTCAGTCCGGAGCCACGTGCTCCATAGTCGGGAGCGCCCCAATGGCGGCCCGCACCCGTCCAAATGAGGACGATGTCGCCCGCCTTCAGGCGGTAGCTGATCCGCTCGAGCTCAACCTCGACATCTCTGACCTCGATGTACTCGCCGTCCTTCTTGGACTGCGAGAAGTCGAGCACAACGCCGTCGCCCAGGCACCACTCCAACGGCATGCGATCGACCGTCTTGGCCGGCTGTCCGTCGGTCTTTGGCCCAAAATGCCACGGTGCATCGATGTGGGTGCCGGCATGCGTGAGCGCCGTCACGTCCTCGTACGCGCCGGCCTGATTGGGATGGGGCAGGTCGGCGGGATTGATCTTCCAATCCCTCGCGAGGCGCCGCGCTCCGTCATGGTGATCCCAATAGGTGACGAGCGTGTCGTGGTACTCGGAGGGAAAGCTTTCCAAAGCCACGCTGAGATCGACGATCCGTATGGACACGAGCTGCTTCCTCAGAACGACAACTCACCCATGACCGTGTGGTCGGTGACGACGTCGATTACGACAGGTCGACCCGCGCCGAGCGCATGCTCTAGCGATCCGGCGAGAGCGGACGGATGCTTCACTCGAACACCCAGGCAGCCGAAGGACTGGGCTACTTTTGCAAAATCGATTTCATTGAAGGCCCACATCTCGCGCGCGCGCTTCTCACGCCGGCCGCGATAACCCGCCTCATAGAGCGGAATTTCCTGGCTGAGTGCGCTGTTGTTGTTGACGACCACGACGATGTTGATGCCGTAGCGCGCCGCGGTCTCGAGCTCGGCAATGTGATAGTAGAACGCACCGTCGCCCGTGAAGCATATGACAGGGGTGTCGGGGAGCGCGCACTTGACGCCGAGCGCGGCTGGGAAGCCCCAGCCCATGGATCCTGCGCTGCGAATCAGCCGTTGTCCGGGCTTAGTGAAATCGATCATGGTTCCGGCCCAAATGCCGGAATGGCCCGTATCGCAAACCACGACTCCGCCTTCCGGCAGGGCGCGTGAAATTTCTGCGCAGACCCGTTCGGGGCGGATCGGCAGAGCATCCGAGTTGAGCTTTGGGGCAGCCTCCCTGCGCCAGTCTTTGACCATCTGCTGCACACGCTCCAGCCAAGCCGCCCGGTGTGGCTGGGCCGCCGGTGCGTCGATCGCAAGCAACTGCGACAGCACGGTGCGGACGTCCCCGAGCAGCGGCGTGGCGGGGTAGTTGCGTCCGATCTCGCTCGGATCGAGATCCAGGTGAATGATGTCTGACCCGGCAGGCGGATACTTCCAGTTGCCGGTAACCTGACTTCCCGTACGACTCCCGACGAAGAAAACGAGGTCGGCTTCCGCGACGGCTTTGTTGGCGCAGGCCCGCGCATAGCCTCCAACGAGGCCGAGTGAGAGCGGGTGCGTATCGGGAATAGACCCACGTGCGTTGAGGGAAGTAGCAACCGGCAGCTGCAGCTTTTCGGCCAAGGTCACAAGCTCATTGCCGGCATCGGACCAAACGACGCCACCACCCGCAACGATGATCGGCCGTCGCGCAGTCATGAGGCGGTCGAAAGCAACTCTGACCGCCTCGGAATCGGCTGCCGGACGGAATGGCGTTACCGTCCTGAACCGCTCCTCCACGACCATTGCGAGATCGGCTGCAGCCTCGGTGACCTGGGCGAAATGGCCCTGCATCTGCAAATGCACGGGACCTGGTGCGCCAACGGTCGCCTCGCGAAAGGCTTGCCGCAGCAAATCCGGAAGGCGCCTGACGTCATCGATGCGCGCGTTGAACTTTGTGGTGCAGTCGAACTGCGAGAGGTCCTCAAGCTCCTGGTAGGCGTGCCGGTAGCGCGAGAGGGGTGTGCTTCCGCCGGTGATGGCAATGACCGGCGAGCAAGCCAGGTACGCGTCGCGTAGGCCGGCAGCCAGATTTGAGGCGCCGATGTGTTGCGCCATGCAAATGCCGGGGCGGCGAGACGCGCGTGCATATCCGTCCGCCATGTAGGCGGCCGCCTTTTCGCCGTGCACCATCATACGGCGGATCGGCAGGTCCTCCATGTCGGCAAGTGCTTCCATGAGGATCGCCGGCACGAAGAACACATGCGTCACGCCGTATGCGTGGAAGAACTCTGCAACGTAGCGGGAGCCTCGCTGCATCGGGGCGGCAGCATCTGGCTGCCCATGCAGGCGATCATCACTCTTCATTGGGTGCCCGTTGCGTTCTATCGGCGGGATTTTAGGTAGCCCTTGGTATGCTATCAAGGAATGATTGGTTATGCTCCGATAGCGCGCAGTTATAGGGTCGCGGTATGAGATTCGAGCAGCTACGCTTCCTGGCGCAGGTCGTCGACAGTGGGTTCAGCATTTCGCGCGCCGCCCAAACGCTGCGCATTTCACAGCCGGCGGTGAGCAAACAGATCCAGCTGCTCGAGAAGGAGCTGAAGGTCGAAATACTGCAGCGGCGTGATGGTCGAATCGTGGGTTTGACCGGGCCCGGCCAGTCGGTCCTCAGTATCGCCAGGCGGATGCTCAACGACGCTGTAAATCTGCACCGCGTCGGCGACGAGTTTGCCCACGCGGAGACGGGCCGGCTGACATTCGCTACCACTCACATAAACGCCCGGTACGTGCTCCTGCGCGTGATCGAGCGATTCCGGCACCGCTATCCCAACGTCCAGCTCATATTGCGCCAGGGGACACCGAGAGAAATCATCGAGCTGGTCGCGTCGGCACAGGCCGACATCGGTGTGACCAGCACACCGCCTGAGGGCGCGCGGGGTTTGATCACCCTGCCGAGTTACGTCTTGGAACGCGGCCTGATCGCGCCCGCAGGACATCCGCTGATGAGCATTCGAGCGCTAACGCTGCGCGACATCGCCAAATATCCGCTCATCACCCTTGATCGCGCGTTTGCCGGCGGTGCCGCTGTGCTGGATCCTTTCGCCAAACGTGGGATCGAGCTGACGGTGGTCATGACCGCGACCGATGCAGACGTCATCAAGGCGTACGTGGAGCTCGGCCTCGGAATAACCGTTCTGCCCCAGGTGGTGTTCGATCCGCTGCGCGACAGGCAACTCAACGCGCGCGACGTTTCTCACCTGTTTGCCCCGACCCTCGCGGTCACGTGCATCCATCCGGATACCTATCTGCGGGGCTACGTCTACGACTTGATCGAGATGATTGCACCCAAATGGACGCGCGATGCCGTCGATGCCAAGCTCAAGAGCTGAGTGCTCTCGGTTCAGGTCGCTCCGCTTGGCCGTGCGGAACTCCGAGCGTCATCGAAAGGCGTTCCGCGAGTTCGAGCAACGCCCCGTCCGCTCCGGGCCTGCCGATGAACGACAGTCCCACTGGGCACCCCGAGGCCAGGCCAGCCGGAACGGTGACCTGTGGCAGGCCGCAGAGACTGGCGATGCATGTGAGCCGCATCACGCGAGCGCGAAATCGCGTCAGGTCCTCCTCGGAAGAATTCATCAGCGGCGCAACGCAGGGGGTGGTCGGGAAGGCGAGGACGGTACCCTCCGGCATCATCGCAAGCACACGCTCGCGTATGCGCCATCGGTCCTTCGATGCAGTTTCGGCCTCCTGCTGAGACACGCGGCTTGCGAATTCGACCCGCTCACGAATGCCGGGCCCAAGGCGCGGGCGACGCTTGCGTATGAACTCGCCGTAGACGCTCCACACCTCGCGTGCCTGGATCACCCGAAGCACCTCGGCCCAGGTGCTCAGCCCATCGGGCGCCGCCTGAGCGACAGTTCGCTCAGGCAAGATCTTTTCCGAGGCATCGAGGGCGGCCATTGCATTCTCCGCGACCGGCGGGTCCGCCTCGGCGAACGCATCCTCGACGATCACAAGCTTGGCGAGCTGGGCCTTGGAGGAGTTGACGCCAAACAGAACGTCGCCGACGCGGCGAAACACGGCGGGATCGCTGGAAAACCATCCGGCAACGTCGAAAGACGGCGCCATCGGCATGGCGCCCGAGAGATCGATGCGGCCATGCGTCGGACGAATGCCGAGAATGCCGCAGAAGGCCGCAGGTACTCGAACGGAGCCGCCGGTATCGCTGCCCAAGGCAAAATCGCAGGCGCGCGCGGCAGCGGCTACGGCCGAGCCACTGGACGATCCGCCCGGCAGCCGTCCTGGGACGATCGGGTTCTCCGGGGTTCCGTAGTGCGCGTTTGCGCCGGTGACGCTGTAGAAGAACTCATCGCAGACGGTCTTGCCAATCGCAGTCGCGCCGGCATCGAGCAGCTTCTTCACGACCGATGCCGTTCTTATCGCAGGCGGCTGCGCAGCGAGCCAGTCGGGATTTCCGCCTCCTGTGCGGTAGCCCGCAATGTCGTACATATCCTTGACGGCAAAGGTCAGACCGGCCAATGCGCCGGTCTCGGCGCCAGCAATTGGTGCCTTGAGGTCGTGCGGAACGAATGCGGATCGGACGTTGGCCGCAGGCAACATTGTAAGGTTCAACCCAGAAACAGTAACTCTTCTGCGCTTCGCTCGAGGCCCCTCGAGAGGGGTCACCGCGCGAGCTTGCCTGATCTAAAGGGTGCGCAGCCCGCCGCGAGCATACTAAGTCAATGGTCCATTTCCATCGGTCTGCCAACCTGTCCAGAGGCCGGCCCCCCTACGCAGGGCGGGAGGCCGATAACAGGTCACACGTGATTGGCAGGCGCTCCGTCAAAATCGATGCCCAAAACTTATCACGGGCCGCTTTAAACGGAATTCGCGCGGAGTTCCGCTCGCGGCATCCTTCGGGCTAAACTTGCCGAGAGACGACGCCGTGCAGATTCGACACCCGTCCGAGGCTCCGCGGACCAATACCGGTAAGACTCGCGAAGGCGAGATGGACGACAAGGTGATGCTGGAGGGCAAGGAGGGCACTCCCGGCAACTATCGCCTGCTGCTCGAGAACCCGGTCACCGATTGGAAGACGCCCAGGCACCGGCACGATTTCGACCAGATCCGCTATGCCATCCAGGGCGATTTCAACTACGCGCCCGGTAAGTGGCTGCGCGAGGGCTCGGTCGGCTACTTTCCCGAAGGCGTCTACTACGGCCCGCAGGTGAAGCCCGCCGGGACGAAGCTCGCGCTGTTCCAGTTCGGCGGTCCGAGCGGCAGCGGCTACTCGAGCAACCGGCAAAAGAAGGCGGCCTACGAGCAGATGCTCAAAGAGGGCAAGTTCGAGGGCGGCGTGTTCACCTACATTGACGCCCAGGGCCGTAAGCACAACCAGGACGCGGCCGAGGCGCGCCGCGAGCGTATCACGGGCCGGAAGATCGACTATCGCCCGCGTTACGAGGACCTCATCATCATGAACCCGGCGCACTATGCGTGGCTGACGGACCCCAAGAACAGTGCCGTTCACTATAAGTGGCTCGGATCCTTCACCGAGCGCGGCCTCAAAGTCGGGTTCGTGCGCCTGGAGCAAGGCGCGAGCATCCACATCGGCGAGCACGCCGCCCCGGAGATGCTGCTCGTGCTGTCCGGCAAGGTGGGCGTCGCCGGCAAGGCGTGCGCGGCGCATACCGCCATCAGCGTGGAGGCCCGTGAAGGGCCGGTCGCCTTGAAAGCAGCCGAGGCGAGCGAACTCATCTACCTGAAGCTCCACGTGTTCGACTAGTGGAGTGTGGCCGGCGTGGGCGTCGTCAGAGGAACAGGCGAATACCGCTACGAGCTGGTCGAGGACTGGGGCACGCTGCCCGATGGGTGGTCGTTCCACGAAGTCCCGGCGGTCGCCGTCGACAGCAAGGACAACGTCTACGCTTTCACCCGGGGGGAGCACCCGGTGATCGTCTTCGACCGCCACGGGCGTTTCCTGCGCTCGTGGGGCGAGGGCCGTTTCAAGAAACCGCACGGCATTCACGCGGCGCCGGACGATACGCTCTACTGCACGGACGAGGGCGACGATACAGTGCGGCGGTGCACCCTCGACGGGAAGGTGCTGCTGGAGATCGGCGTGCCGGGCAGGCGAGCGCCCTACATGAGCGGCGAGCCGTTCCACCGGTGTACGCACACGGCCCTTGCACCGAACGGCGACATCTTCGTCACCGACGGCTACGGCAACGCCCGAGTTCACAAGTTCTCGGCCTCCGGTAAGCCGATCAAATCCTGGGGCGAGCCCGGCATCGATCCCGGTCAGTTCAACATTCCGCACAATGTCTGCTGCGATGCCGACGGCTGGGTCTACGTCGCCGACCGCGAGAACCACCGCATTCAGATTTTCGACGTGGACGGCCGGTACGAAACGGCCTGGCACAACTTTCACCGGCCCAACGCGATCTGCCTGGGGCAAGGCAAGCGTCCGACCTGCCATGTCGCGGAGAGCGGACCCGCGATGAGGGTCAATCTCAAGGCGCCCAACCTCGGTGCGCGGGTCAGCGTGGTGGACAACGGTGGCAAGGTGCTGTCGCGGATCGGAGACCCCTTCCTTGGCTTCAAGCCCGGCCAGTTCATGTCGCCTCACGGGATTGCGATCGATTCGCACGGCGACTTCTACGTGGGCGAGGTGTCGATCACGGCATGGCCGCGGTTCGATCCTGACAACCCGCCACCGCCAAACCTGCGGTGCCTTCAGAAATGGCGCCGGCTTCCTGCCCGATAGGTCCAATGAAGAACACGAGGAACGCCGATCATGTCACACCCCCAGCAAAACCGAACCCTTCTAGCGGGGCTCTCGACGGCGCTACTGCTCGCCGCGGCGAGCACGAGTGCGGCGGCGGGTGACAATTTCTTCGAAGGCAAGACGATCAAAATCATCGTCGCCGGCAGCACAGGCGGCGCCTACGACATCCCGGCCAGGGCCGCTGCGCGGTACTTGCCCAAGTACATCCCCGGCAAGCCGACGGTCATCGTCCAGAATATGCCGGCAGCCGGGGGCATGGTCGGCATCAATCACGTCTACAATGTCTCGGCGAAGGACGGCACCGAAATCGGCGTGTTCAACCGCAACACGATCCTGGCGCCGCTCGCCGGCATCAAGGAAGCCAAGTTCGACATCGACAAATTCAACTGGCTCGGTACCCCGGCGAGCTACAAGGACGACGCCCAGGTCTTCATGATCCGCTCCTCCCTGCCGCAGAAGACGGTTGCGGATCTGCGCGCGCCCGGCGAACCGCTCAACATCGGAAACACCGGAACCGCGATAACCGACATTCTGCCGAAGGCGCTCGGCCTCAACATCAAGGTGATCCGCGGCTACACGAGCAACAAGCTGAACATGGCCTTGGAGCAGGGCGAGGTCGACGGCCGCACGCTGGCTTACGCCAACGTGGTCGGCATCTACCCCCATTGGATCAAGGACGGTCTAGTACGCTTCATGATCGTGTTCGGGCATGAGAAGCGGTTTCCGCCGCTTCCCGATGTACCGACCGCGCGTGAGCTTGCGCGTGACCCACAAGAGCGCGCCCTGGTGGCTCTGGTGGAGGCACCGCTCAGCCTCGGGACACCCTTCGCGCTGCCGCCGGGCGTACCACCCGAGCGCGTCGAGGTGCTGCGCAAGGCCTTCATGAGCACGATGAACGATCCGGAATACAAGGCTGAGATCGCCAATGCCAAAATGGAGTACAGCCCGCGCAGCGGAGCCGAGATTCAGGACGACATGGCGCGCCTCGCGCAGACGCCGGAGGACGTGTTGAAAATTTACCGTGCTTCGGTGGGCTTCTGAGGCTGCGGGTGGGTGAGGGCCCGAGCGCCCTTTCCATTGCGCCTCAAACGGGCAGGCACCCCGGTGCCGGGGCCGCTCGCAGGCCCCAATTGGCACGGCTTTGTCCTTTGAACTATCATTGCGGTCCCCTGACGTTCCCGGCGACTGCGCTCGGAGACCCAAGTGGCCCGCGTTCCCAATTTGCGTCATCTGCGCCTGTTCAGCCTGACGGCACGCCATCGCAGCGGGCGCCGCGCGGCGGAAGAAGCCCACCTGTCGCAACCGGCCGTCGCGCAGGCCATCGCGTCGCTGGAGCGGCAGTTCGGCTGCCAGCTCTTCGAGCGGCGCACCACGGGGATGTTCCTCACTCCGCAGGGCAGGGCGCTGTGCGCCCGCATCGACCGCGCGCTCGATCTATTGGCTCTGGCCTCCGAACGCGTTGCCGCGGAGAGCGGCAGGACTGCGGCTAAGTCGCCGCCCATCGAGCGCCTTGTTTCGGCCGGCCAGCTCTCTGCACTGGTCGCGGTCGTGCGCAGCGGCGGTTTCTCCAGCGCGGCGGCTGAGCTCGGTCAAGCGCAGTCCTCCGTGCACAGGGCGGCGCGCAGCCTTGAGCAGCTCGTCGGCGCGCCGCTCCTACGGCACATGGGCAGCGGCGTCGAGCCGACGCCGCTCGGGGCCGATCTCGCCAATATTGCCGGACGGGCGCTCCGCGAGATCGAGGCCGGGTTCGGCGAGACCAAGGCGGATCGCGCGCAAGAAGCGCAGCTCAGAATCGGGGCGCTGCCGCTGGCGCAGGCGGCGATCCTGCCTGAGGCGCTCGTTACGGTGGGCGAGCGCTTTCCCGGCGCCGTCCTTTCGGTCATGGACGCGCCCTATCCGACGCTTCTCAACGCGCTCAGGTTAGGCGACATCGACGTAATCGTTGGCGCGCTGCGCAATCCCGCGCCCGCGAGCGACGTCGTGGAGGAGCTGCTGTTCTTCGACCGGCGCCTGGTGGTCTGCCGGGCCGGACACCCGCTCACGAAGAGGGGTCATCTCGATGTGAGCGATCTCGCCCCCTACGATTGGATTGTGCCGCGCAAGGGTACGGCGCTGCGGCTGCTGTTCGACTCGGTGGTTGCTTCGGCGATCGGCGAGCGGCCGCGGCGGATGATCGAGACGGATTCCTTCGTTGTCTTGCGAGGGCTGCTGCGGCTCAGCGATGCGCTCGCGTTCGTTTCCCGCCGCCGGATCAAAGCCGAGCGGGCCGAGGGGGAAATGGCGGTGCTGCCCGTCGAACTGCGGGGCTGCCAGCGCGCGATCGGGCTCACGACGCGGCGCGACTGGCACCCGTCCGGGCTGCAAGCGTCGATGGTCGAGACGCTGCGCTCGGCCGTGCTTCAGCAGGCCTGACAAACACGGCGCTCAACGCCGGCAGGCCCCTTCATCCTTTGGGCACAAGGCATTTCAGAGTCCAATAGCAAATTCTTATCACTGCAGACCCTGAACGAATTTCCCATCCCGTGACCATCCACCATGCTGGCCTCGCAGATCACACTGAGGGGAAGCATGCGCGCTCTACTGCGACCGGCAATGGCGATCCTTACTCTTGCGGCTTACGTCACGGCGTCCGCGCCCGGTCACTCGGAAACGGTTGCCGAGTTCTATGCGGGCAAGCAGCTGCGCCTGGTCACGGGGTCGGCTCCCGGCGACAGCTATGACGTCTGGGCGCGCATCCTGGCGCCGCACATGAGCCGGCACGTTCCCGGCAACCCGTCCATCATCGTTCAGAACATGCCGGGGGGCGGCACGGTGATCGCAGCCAACTGGCTCTATGGCGCGGCGCCGAAGGACGGGACGGTGTTCGGAACGTTCTCGCGCAATCTGCCCGCTCATGCCGTACTCGGACGGGCGAACTTCAATTTCGACCCCAGGAAGTTCGGCTGGATCGGCAGTCCCGAGACCGTCAACCGGGTGTGCATCGCTGCGGCCGGCGCCAAGGTCCAGAAGGCTCAGGACCTGTTCGAACACGAGCTGCTGATGGGCGGCACGGGCGTCGGCGAGGTCACCACATTTCTGCCGACGCTGTTCAACCAGCTGCTCGGCACCAAGTTCAAGCTGGTGGACGGCTACAAGGGCACCGGTGACGTGCTGCTCGCCATCGAGCGGGGCGAGGTCGAGGGCATCTGCATGAGCATGAGCCAGCTCGCTGGTCCGCGCCGCCAGCTCGTCGACGACAAGAAGGTGCGCATTCTGTTCAGCACGCAGAAGAAGCGGCTCGAGGAATTTCCCGACGTGCCGACGATCTACGATTTCATCAAGTCGGACGAGCACCGGCAGATCATCGGTTTCATCAATTCGAGCCTCGAGTTCGGCCGGCCATTCACGGCGCCGCCCGACGTGCCGGCCGATCGGCTTGCGGCCCTGCGCCAAGCCTTCGCCGACACGATGCGCGATCCCGAGTTTCTGGCCGAGACGAAGAAGCGGAAGTACACGGTCACCTACACCTCGCCCGAGGAGATCGTGCAAGTGCTCGAGCAGATGTACGCCACGCCGAAGCCCTTGCTCGACAAGGCGGCGAGCATGATGCCGACCGGCGACTGACCGGCGGTATGAAGCGGGGGTGCGTGCGGGCCGCGCCCTCAGGCAGCCGGCCCGCGCGTTACGGACGCTACGGCCGCGCGGACCTCGTCAACGGCGGCCTTCGCGCCTCGGCGGAAGATCGCGGCATCGATCGGGCACATGAGCATGCGGTAGCCCATGGCCACGTAGCGGCGGGTCTGCTCGTCGGAATGCGGGTGGATCTTGGCGACCTTACCATGCCGCTTGCAGGCTGCTGCAACCTTCTCGGCCGCCTGCTTAAACAGCGGATGATCAAGCTGGCCGACGATGCCCAGGGAGTGCGAGAGATCGCCGAAGCCGATGGAGAGCACATCCACGCCGTCGACGGCGGCAATCTCGGCGACGTTGTTCAGACCGGCGACGGACTCGATCTGCACGACGACCATGGTGCGCTCGTTGGCTTCGCGCAGATATCCAGCCCTGTCGACGGGGCGGAAATCGGTATGGGCCGCAATGAGCCCGAGGCCGCGGCGGCCCATGGGTGGGTACTTAGCGGCCGCCACGACGGCGCGAGCCGCTTCCGCGTTCTCGACGTTGGCGACCTGCACGCCGGCGGCTCCCGCATCGAGAGCGCCTGAGATGAAATGAGGTGCAAGATCGGGAACGCGGACCAGCGTTGCGATGGGGGTTGCCTTGAAGAAGGCGAGCAGGTCGGCCACTCGGTCGGTGCCGAAAGCGCTATGCTCCATATCGATCGTGACGAAATCGACGCCGGCGTACTCCATGAGCTTGGCAATGCCGCGCGTGCCGAACTCCTGGATGAGCATACCGACGGCAACGCCACCGGCGCCGATGACACTACGGATAGGGTTCTGATGCTGGCTCACGTTGTGGCGGCGTGCCTAAGGAGCGCGGCCTACTGTGGCCGCAGCGGCTCGACAAAGGGGAGCTGCACGCGCAGGAACTCGCTTTCCTCGCGCCCCGCGATGGTGACGGCACCGTCCGAGACCTCGAGCTCGAAGGCCGTGTGCTTCGGGTAGACCTTCCCCGCGTGTTCGATGGAGCCGCGCGTCAGGAAGATGATCTCGGGCGCGCGGCGGGAGTCGAGCATGATCTTCCCGCCGGGGCTGAGGAGCACGAAGCCGATGCGGGTCTCCCCCTCAGTGAAGGTGCCGAGCCACTTCAAGGCAACGCCTGGGCCCGCCGAGACCCAGCTGTAGTTGGCGGGATTCATGATGATGCAGTCTTCGTAGCGAGGCCTCGGGTAGACGACCGGGCGGCCGCTCGCCTCCTCCCATATGGCCTCGTAGGAGTCCTTGTTGTGGCGCTGCCCCTTCTCATCGATGTAGGTGTAGACGCCCTTCTCGAACTTGCCCCTCTTGGCGAGCGCTGCATAGGCCTCCTGGCGCTGCCGCTTGCTCAAGTAGCCATTGCCGCTCGCCCCGCCGAACTGCAGGTTGATGAGCCTGAGGCCCTGCTTTTGCGTCTGCGGACCGTAATAAACGCCCTCGGTAAAGTAGCCGACCCAGCCCTCGGGAATCACCTTGTCCTTGGCGTAGCCATAATCGCCGTTCAGCGGGTAGCGGACCTGCTCGAAATTGTGACGGTGCCGGGGTGTCGTGTACTCGGAGACCACGGAGCCCAGCGTCAGCTTGTAGTTGTTGGAGCTTCCCTCCCGCCCAGCCAGGAGGAGTTTGTCGCCATTGTTTCCACTGCGTGCCGAGGGGTTGCGCACGTCGTAGTAGTCGGGTGCGTCGTCCGCGACCGTGATCTGCATGGCTCGCTCCGTTGCCACGAGATAGGAGGATCGGGCCGAGCGGGGCGCCGCCAGCCTCGAGACCAGTGCGACTCTGCTCTTGGTGTGACGAGCCAGCCAATTAATTCTTCGCCGAGTGTTATCAGAACTCTGCAGGCCGGGATGCTGGCCGTGAGGGGCGTGCTGCGAGGTACGTTGGATGGTGGCGTCGGTTGGCAGGTCGTGGGCGAGCCTCTTGCGAAGGCATGTCCGTCCATACATATGACCATACATATGAAAAGTTAGCTCAGCTCCAGCTGCCCGGACCAGAGGCAGGGCTCGACCGGATGGGCACCCTGTGCTTCCATGAGCACGATGCTGCATCGGAGAGGGGAAGGTGGCATCGACACGGAAGTGAGGGCATCGACGGGCATTCGCTACTCAACCCACGACATCGGGCAAATTCGGCGACCAAGCAGGCCGGGCGAGACCTCGCAAGGGAGCGGATCATGCAATACGTCTGCGACGCGCCTCCATATACCTGGTTCCGTATCGAGGCCGAGGCCGCGCGCGAGTCCCGCGACATGAATCACGCGGTCGAACGCTACTTCAGGCAAGCCTACGAGCAGGCGGCCAGAACCTACGTGCCACCCAAGTCGGCACGCTCGTTCGAGCAGAACATCGGCCTCAAGGCCCACATCCAGAACACGATGCCCGTTTTCCTCACGCTGCGCGACGGTGAGGGCAAGGGCCTGGTGACGGCGATGCTGCCCCCGCTCGGGCAGAACGAAAAAAGCTTCAGGCCGATCATCGTCGGGTTCGAGAACCGCGACCCCTATCCCGAATACGGCGAAGCGATCCAGAAGCTCGCCCGGCACTACGGGCTCACTCTCGATCCGGCCCGCTGCTTTCCCTACCGGCGAAGCTGAAGCATGTTCACCGGCAGATGAGAACCGGCACGGTGCTGCTGGTCAGCACCTCGGTGGCTTGGCTGCCGAGGAGCAGTTTGCTCAGTCCGCGCCGGCCGTGGGAGGACATCACGATGAGGTCGCAACCGGTGGACTTGGCTGCTTCGATGATGCCCTCGGCCGGGAAGCGGTCCTTGACGTGAAGCGCGGCGCAGGGCACGCCTTGCCGACCCGCCTGGTCGGTAACCGCGGCAAGGACCTTGGCCGCCGCCTCGGCGGCAGAGCGCTCGTAGTCCTCGACTGGATAGGCAACGACCACGTCACCCGCCATGGTGACCGGCCAGGGCTCGGTCACGGTCACCGCCGTCACCCTGGCGCCGAGCGCCTTGGCAAGGGCCAAACCCTGGTCGACCGCCTTCTGCGCCAGCTCCGATCCGTCGGTCGCGATGAGCACGTGTTTGTACATGTCAGTCTCCTTCATCCTGAGCCTGGCGGCCAAACCGCACAGTCGGGAAGTGCTGCCCTTGAGGCGTTGATGCGGATCAAACTGTATGCCTGCTCGAGCCGAGCGTATATTAAACGCGGTCAACAGGAGTGAGTTACGTGAAGGCCATGGTGCTCGAGCACCAGGGCGAGCGGCTACGCCGGCTCGATCGCCCGGTGCCGGACCCCGGCCCGGGTGAGATCCTAGTTAAAGTCGCCGCCTGCGGGGTGTGTCGCACGGATCTGCACATCATTGACGGTGATCTCACGGGGCCCAAGCTTCCGATCGTCCCCGGCCATGAGATCATCGGCCGCATTACCCGTATCGGCGCGGACGTTGAGGGCTTCACCGTCGGCGAACGCGTCGGCGTGCCGTGGCTCGGGAGCACGTGCGGCAGGTGCCGCTTCTGCCGATCGGGGCTCGAAAACTTGTGCGACCGTCCAGGCTTCACGGGCTACACGATCGACGGCGGCTATGCGGACTACGCGCTGGCCCGTGCCGAGTATTGCTTTGCGGTGGGCGGGGCCTACTCGGACGTGGAAGCCGCCCCGCTGATGTGCGCCGGGCTCATCGGCTACCGATCCTGGCGGCTCACGCGAGAGGCCGAGCACCTCGGCATCTACGGCTTCGGCGCGGCGGCCCACATCATAGCGCAGGTGGCGCGGTTCAAAGGCCAGCACGTTTATGCCTTCGTCCGGCCCGGCGACGCCAAAGCGCAGGACTTTGCCCTGTCGCTCGGGTGCACGTGGGCGGGCGGGTCTGACGAGAAGCCGCCGCGCGAACTCGACGCGGCCATCATCTTCGCGCCGGTCGGCGCGCTGGTTCCGGCGGCACTGGCGGCCGTGCGAAAGGGTGGCGTCGTGGTTCTCGCCGGCATTCACATGAGCGACATTCCGCAGATGCGTTACGATCTCATATGGGGCGAGCGAACGGTGCGTTCGGTGGCCAACCTTACCCGCAGCGATGCAGTCGAGTTCCTGGCGCTGGCGCCGCAGGTGCCGGTACGCACTCATGTCGTTCCGATGCCGCTCGCCGAGGCCAACGAGGCGATCGCAGCGCTGCGCGCCGGAGAGCTGGTCGGAGCGGCGGTGCTGGTGCCTTGACCCGCGATCGGGCCGATCGCAAAAGTGTGCACGGCAGGTTTCGCAAAGGTGGCCAATGTCCTACACGCTGCAGCAGTTGGCGGCCGATATTCGCGCGGCGCTCGAGCGCGATGCTTCAAGCGAGGGCCGGCGAGAGGTGTGCCGCTTCGTCGAGAAGGCGCTCAGGGACGAGGGCTTTGTCGCGGAGAACTTCGGGCCCGACCGCAGCAAGCCGCGCGAGGTCCTTTACGAGGATGCAAAACTCGGATTCTGCATCTGCGCTCACGTCTACAACGGGCCGGCAAGCTCGGCCGCTCACGATCACGGACCAAGCTGGGCGATCTACGGGCAGGTGGCCGGCGTCACGGAAATGACGGACTGGAAGATCGTTCGTCCGGCCAAGGGCGACGAGCCGGCGCTGGTCGAGCCGGTCCGGACCTACGAGCTGAAGCCCGGTATGGCGCACTTCTACGACGTCGGCGCGGTGCATTCGCCGAAGAGGGTGAGCGCCACCAAGCTGCTTCGCATCGAGGGCAAGAACCTCGACACGGTGAAGCGGTCGAGCATCCGCCCGGCGGTTTAGCGTCGGCGCCGAGCGGCAACGATCACCGCTTGCGCTTTGTCATTTCCTCGCACGTGCCGCGAGCAGGCTGACCGCGGGCGCGGCAAGCCCTATACTTGCGCCTCATGAACGACGCAGCGCGCAAGGGCCCGGGCAGGGCCGCCTCCTCGACCTGTCCCGAGGGCGAGCCCGTTCCCATCGTCAAAGGCAGTCACGTCTACCTGGTCGACGGGTCGGGCTACATCTTCCGCGCGTTCCATGCGCTGCCGCCCCTTACGCGGCCGTCGGATGGGCTGCCCGTCGGGGCCGTGCACGGCTTCTGCGGCATGCTGTGGAAGCTCTTGGGCGATTCCAAGCTCTCGGACCGACCGACCCACATCGCCGTCATCTTCGACGCCAGCGAAAAGACGTTCCGCAACGACATCTATGCCGACTACAAGGCGCACCGGCCGCCCGCACCGGAAGAACTGATCCCGCAGTTCAAGCTCATCCGAGAGGCGGTCAAGGCCTTTAACGTCGCCTGCATTGAGCAGGAGGGCTACGAGGCGGACGATCTCATCGCAACCTACGCCAAGGAGGTGGTGGCCAAGGGCGGGGACGTCACCATCGTTTCGTCCGACAAGGACCTGATGCAGCTCATTCGACCTGGCGTGGTTATGCTCGACAGCATGAAGAACCGGAAGATCGGCCGCGAGGAAGTGATCGAGCGGTTCGGCGTGCCGCCGGAAAAGGTGGTCGATGTACAGGCGTTGGCCGGTGATTCGACCGACAACGTGCCAGGCGTGCCGGGCATCGGGGTGAAGACGGCGGCAGAGCTCATCAAAGAATACGGCGATCTCGATGCGCTGCTCGCGCGCGCTGGTGAGATCAAGCAACCGAAGCGGCGCGAGAAGCTGATCGAATTCGCCGAGCAAGCACGCATCTCCCGCGAGCTGGTGCGGCTCAAGGACGATGTGCCGGTCGAACTCAGCGTCGAGTGCATGGGCGTGCAGGAGCCCGATCCGAAGGCGCTCCTCGGCTTCCTGCGGGAGATGGAGTTCACCGCGCTGACGCGGCGGATCGCGGAGAAGCTCGGAGTGGAGCCTCCCGAGGCGCCGCCGCCTGCCACCGCGAAAGTAGCCGCACCGAGCGCCAAGCCGCGAGCCCTCCGCGGCGGTGCGATGCCGGCCGCTGTCAAGGCGGAGCCGACGGGGGAGGGAACGCCGGCGGCCATGGTACTGTTCGCGGCGCGGGCGGCGAGAACCCCTCCCATCGACCGCAGCAAGTACGAGACCGTCACCACAGCCGAGCAGCTTAAGCAATGGGTCGCCCGGGCGCGCGAGGCCGGCCGGGTGGCCTTCGATACGGAGACTACGAGCCTCGATGCAATGCGGGCGGAGCTCGTCGGCGTTTCGCTTGCGATCGCGCCGGGCGTCGCCTGCTACGTGCCGCTCGGGCATCGGCCGTCAGCAAGCCAGCTCGACTTCACCGGCGGCGTCGGGCTGCCGCAGGTTCCGGTGCGGCAGGCGCTCGACATCTTGAAGCCCCTGATCGAAGACGCCGCGGTGCTCAAGATCGGACAGAACCTCAAGTACGACACGTTGCTGCTCGCGCGCCATGGACTGAAGCTGGCTCCGATCGACGACGTGATGCTGATCTCCTATGCCCTCGACGCGGGCAAGGGGAGCCACGGCATGGACGACCTCGCTGAGCGCCACCTCGGCCACACCTGCGTCAGCTTCGACCAAGTGATTCTGCACGCACCAGGCGCCAAGAAGTCGGAGAAGACATTCGCGGCAGTGCCCCTCGACAAGGCAACCGAATATGCGGCCGAAGATGCCGACGTTGCCATTCGGCTGTGGACCGCACTCAAGCCGCGGCTTCCCGCGGAGCGCTTGACAACCGTATACGAGACGCTGGAGCGACCATTGGTGCCGGTCATTGCCGACATGGAGCGAGCCGGCATCAAGGTCGACCGCGGCATCCTCTCGCGTCTCTCCGGGCAGTTCGCGCAGGGCATCGTGCGGCTCGAGGAGGAGGTGGCCAAGCTCGTCGGCCATCACTTCAACCTCGGCTCGCCGCGGCAGCTCGGCGAGCTCCTGTTCGACAGGCTCGGGCTGCCGGGCGGCAAGCGCACCAAGTCGGGCCAGTGGGAGACGCGGGCGAGCCTGCTCGACGATCTGGCGGCCAACGAAGACCTGGCGCCGGAGGCGAGGAAGCTCATCAATCTGATGCTCGAGTGGCGCCAGCTCACCAAGCTGCGCTCCACCTACACCGATGCGCTGCCCGGCTACGTCAACGAGGAGACCGGCCGCATCCATACGAGTTATGCTTTGGCCGCCACCACCACCGGGCGGCTGGCGTCGAACGAGCCCAACCTGCAGAACATTCCGATCCGCACCAGGGAGGGTCGGCAGATCCGCACCGCCTTCATCGCGGAAACGGGGCACAAGTTGATCTCCGCCGACTACGGTCAGATCGAGCTTCGCGTACTCGCCCACATCGCCGACATTCCGCAGCTCAAAAGGGCTTTCGAGGAGGGGCTCGACATCCATGCCATGACGGCGTCGGAGATGTTCGGCGTACCGGTTGCGGGCATGCCGGCGGACGTGCGCCGCCGCGCCAAGGCGATCAACTTCGGCATCATCTACGGCATCTCGCCGTTCGGGCTTGCCAACCAGCTCGGCATCTCGCGCGAGGAGGCCGGCGCCTACATCAAGACCTACTTCGAGCGCTTCCCCGGCATCCGCGACTACATGGAGGCGACCAAACAGGCGGCGCGGGAGAAGGGGTACGTGGAGACCATCTTCGGCCGGCGCATCCATTACCCGGAGATCAACACGCGCAATCCCTCCATGCGCGGCTTTCTGGAGCGGGCGGCAATCAACGCTCCGATCCAGGGCAGCGCCGCCGACATCATCCGCCGGGCCATGATCCGCATGCCGGCAGCGCTGTCGGCGGCCGGGCTTTCGGCGCGCATGCTGCTGCAAGTGCACGATGAACTGGTATTCGAAGCGAGGGAGGCGGAGGTGGCAGAGACAATCGCGACGGTGGTGGGCGTGATGGAGAAGGCCTGCGAGCCGAAGCTGCAGCTCGCGGTGCCGCTCCACGTCGATGCCAAGGCCGGCGACAACTGGGATGCGGCGCACTAGGGGCGAGGAAGGGGAGCGAGGGGCAGGCGGAGTGGCGTCTCCATGCGCATTGGTTTTCCCGCGCCGGGGACGGGCTGCGACAGGTTGAGCGATGGGCAACTAGCGTGGATGTACCTTCGCGTCCATAGGCCGGGGGTATGGTGTTCCCTGGGAAACAGCCTTCAAGGGCCGTGGGCGGCAGGATGTGGGCAAGCGTAGGAGATTGCCATGTCCCACATTCTGGTCATCGCCGCATCGTTCCTCTTGTTCGGCGGCTTCATGCTCGCTGCCGTGATGTCGACCGAGGCCGGATCCTCCGCCCACGCCCAGGTCGAGGTTACCGGTCGCTAGCTGCGTGTGCGGAGCCGTTCAAATTTCCGTCAGGCGGCCGCAGAGCCGCTGCGGAACGGCTATCTTCCCGCCGCATGTCGATCGGCGCGATTGCGCGCCGCGGATGGGAGAGGCACCATGCAGGACACGCTCGGAAATGCGGCCGGCCTCGTCGGCCGAGTAATGCTGGCCGCGATCTTCGTTCAAGCCGGCTGGGGCAAGATCTGGAGCTACGGAGGCACGGCCAAGTACATGGAAAGCCAAGGTGTGCCCGGCATGCTGCTGCCGCTCGTTATTGCGGTGGAGCTGGTCGGCGGTCTCCTGGTCGCGGTGGGCTGGCAGACCCGGCTCGCCGCCATCGCCCTTGCCGGGTTCACGCTGGCGGCCGGCTTGCTGTTCCACTTCCAACCCGCCGACCAGGGCCAGATGATCCACTTCATGAAGAACATCGCGATCACTGGCGGCTTCCTGGTGCTCGCCATGACGGGGGCGGGCGCCTGGTCGCTCGACGGACGGCGCGGCGCCTGAAGTTCAGCGTCCGCTCAGGCTGGCGTCGGTGCGGCTGCGCGCGAGGCGGAGCCCGCAGCCTTGGCGGTGGCCTGGGCGGGAGCAGTGAGGTCGACGATCCTGGCATGGGCCGCGCGGCGCACGTCGCGAACCACGAAGAAGCCGATGAAGAAGCCAAGGCCGAGCAGCGGGAAGTAGATCGGTATGGGCAGCAGACGCGGCTGGGCCATCTGGTCGCGCAGGCCCTTCGGCAGCTCGATGCCGAGCGGCTCGTGCAGTGAGAACGCCAGCAAATAGGCGACGAGCAGCACGGCGGAGAGCGCAAAGCCGTCGAGAAGGCGCTCCCAGAGCCCGTGATAGGCTTTGAGACCGGGAAGGTCGGGCCACCGCGCCAGCCTCGCCAGACGGCAGATGCCGACGGTCAGCAACAGCGGCAGCAAGGTCCAGGGCAGCATACGGTACAGCGTAAACGGCTGCTGTCCGGGTGGCGGCTGGATGTCGAGATAATCCTTGATGAGCTGGCTGATCTGCTGCACGCCGACGAAGAAGGCGGCGGCGACGACGCCGGCGATGAGGTAGTTGCTCCAGGGCGTGATCGGGGTACGCGCAAGACGGCGCTGCGAGCCGACAATGGCGCCGATCAGCGCCGCCGCGGCCATCACAAAGGCAAAGCGTGCAAGTCCTTCGGCGCTGCCCTGCTGCTGGGTGGAGCCGATGCGGCCAAGGAACAATACAAGGAACCCGCCGAAGGCCACGATCAGGAACAGCCACAGGATGCGGTCGAAATTGATCGGCTCGATGCGGCCCAGGCCCTCGAAGCCGACGGCGCGAAGCTGCTCGAGACGTTCGGGCGCCGCCTCGCCGGCTAGAATCACGGACTTGGCTGCGAGTTCGGAGACCTGCTGAAGCAGCATTTCGTACTCCACCTGGAAATAGCCCTCGATCTGGCCGAGGTGGTTGCGCAGCTCCTGCCCGGTGAGGCGCAGCGGCCCCGCGGCAACCTGACTGTCGTCGGCGAGCATGCTGCGCATCCTTGCCTCGACGGCAGCTACACCCGCGCGGTCGAGATGAGGGGTCTCGGAGAGCATCTTGAGCACTTCGGCCAGCAGCTTGGAGGTATTGCCGCCCTTGCCGACCTGCTCAACCATCTTGATGATGGTCATGGCGAGCTGCGTCTTGCGCTCGTGGGCCGTTTCGGCTTCGGCGAGCAGCTTCATGTCGTTGTTCTCGAGGACCCGGCGCTCCTCGTTGTTCCACTCGCGCAACAGCCTGAGCAGTGTCGCCACCTTGCGCCAGTTGTTGAAGGTGACGAGGCCGACCCCCTCGACATCGTCGTCGGTGACGTAGACGCCATACTTCTTGGCGGCCTCGCGATTGCGACGCTTTTCATCCTCGCTGGGGGTAAAGCCGCTGCGGGTCAAATGCGTGGCCAGCGCGACACCGTCCGCGTGCAGGTGGCGGGCGCTGTGCAGCCAGACCAGCAAAGAGCGCTCGATGTCGCGGAAAAAGGAGAGCTGCAGCAGACCGCCGAGCGAAACCGCAGCAAGCAATGGTGCCTGGTCCTTGAAGTTGTCGATGAAGCCGCCGATCATCGGCAGCGAGTGGCCGATGCGGGTCGCTATCTCGCCGAACGTGTGGAAGGCGATGACCAGCGAAACGTAGACGAGCACGCTCAGGAACGTGAACAGGAAGCGCGCGCTCGGGTTGGCGGGCAGGCGGCGGCCATCGTAGTCACGCACCATGGCCGGGCGCATCATCGACCACCACAGCACGAGCGTGGTGAAGAAGACGAGCACCTGCCAATTGGGCAAGACCTCAAAAGTGGATGCCTGCCACATGGTCTTTCTCCCGCAGGGTCTCCGCTGCGGCAGTCTCGCACATGCGGGCGCCAGGTCAATGCAACGGCGGGCAAACGGGTGCAACGGAACGGAATGGCGAGGGGTTTGGGCATCGCTTGGTGCTTGACCTCGTGCGGAGCGCCCTTTATGCGGTTGATAGCGACGCACCGTGGTGATTTGGCCGGCCGGCTTGCAGCCACGTAAAACAACTCGCTAAAAGGCCGCGCACGCACCCTGGCTCGTGCGCCGGCCTTCGGCCCGGCGTTGATGTCGAGCCGGGGTTTTTGTTTGGCTGGTGCCAGCGTGCAAGGGGAACGGCGATGGCAGAGAGAAAGAGGGACAAGGCGAAGGCCCTGCGGCCGGAGACGTTGCTCGTGCACGGCGGCGCCCTCAGGTCGCAGTTCGGTGAGACTTCGGAGGCGATGTTCCTGACCCAGGGGTATGTCTACGAGCGTGCCGAAGACGCCGAGGCGCTGTTCAAGGACGAGCGGCCGGGCTTCATCTACTCGCGCTTCTCCAACCCCACCGTCAGCATGTTCGAGGAGCGCATGCGGCTGTTGGAGGGCGCGGAGGCGGCGCGCGCCACCGCCACCGGCATGGCGGCGGTCACCGCCTCGTTGCTGTCGATGCTGAAGGCCGGCGACCACGTGGTGGCAGCGCGCGCGCTGTTCGGCTCGTGCCGCTACGTGGTGGAAGATCTCTGTCCGCGTTTCGGCATCGCCTCGACGCTGGTGCATGGACCCGATATCGAGGCCTGGAAGAAGGCGGTCAGGCCCAATACGAAGGCCTTCTTCTTCGAGACGCCGGCGAATCCGACGCTCGACCTCGTCGATATCAAAGCGGTGTCGGAGATCGCCAGGAAGGCCGGCATCACCGTCATCGTCGACAATGTCTTTGCGACGCCGCTGCTGCAAAAGCCGCTGCAGCACGGCGCTGACGTCGTCGTCTATTCGGCGACCAAACACATCGACGGGCAGGGGCGATGTCTCGGCGGCGTGGTGCTGTCGTCGCAGAAATACCTCAAGGATCACCTGCACACGTTCCTGCGCCAGACCGGCCCCAGCATGAGCCCATTCAACGCCTGGGTCATGCTGAAGAGCCTCGAGACGCTGCCGCTGCGGGTCAAGGCGCAGTGCGAGACGGCAGCCAAGCTCGCCGATCACTTGGCTGGACGGCGCGGGCTTTCGCGCGTGCGCTACTGCGGGCGCGAAGACCATCCGCAGGCGGAGCTGGCGCGGCGGCAGATGACGGGCGGCGGCCAGGTGGTGACCTTCGACATCGAAGGCGGCAAGGCGGCCGCGTTCCGCTTCATGAATGCACTGGAGCTCATCAGGATCTCAAACAATCTCGGCGACGCGAAGAGCCTCATTACGCATCCGGCGACGACCACGCACCAGCGGCTCGCGCCAGAGGCGCGAGCCGAGCTCGGCATCACCGACGGCATGGTGCGGCTGTCGGTCGGGCTTGAAGCCTTCGAGGATCTTGCCGCCGATATCGATGCGGCGCTGGCCGCGGTGTGAGGCGGGCGCCACGGGTGCCTGGCATCAGGAAGCGATCCCGTTCTTGGGCAGGCGGTGGCGGATCGGGATGAGGCCTGCCAGCGCTACGGCCGCAAAGCCGGCGCCGGCCAAAAAGGTGCCCTGCGGGCCGATCCAGTCCCACAACGTGCCGGCGATGACGCTCGCGGCCAGTACCGCTGCCCCGCAGATGAGGTTGAAGACGCCGAAGGCGGTACCGCGCAGCTCGGTCGGGGCGGTGTCGGCGATAAGGGTGGCGAGGAGCCCCTGCGTCAATCCCATGTGGAGGCCCCATGCGGCGACGCCGAGCGCGACGGCAGGGAGGTTCTCTGCGGCAGCGAGGAGCAGGTCGGCGAGGATGAGCACGATCAGTCCGGCGAGAAGGAGGGCGCTGCGGCCCAAGCGGTCGGACAGCATGCCCGCAGGGTAGGCCGCCAGCGCATAGACGATGTTCATCAACACCAGCACGGCCGGGATGAGGGCCACCGAGAGGCCCACCGATTGCGCCTTGAGCAGCAGAAAGGCCTCGCTGAAGCGCGCCAGCGTGAACACGGCGGCTGCCGCCACCACCCACCAGTAGGCACTGCCGAGCAGGCTCAGCTCTGCCCGACTGATCGGATTGCCGATCTGGCGCAGGCCGGCTGGCCGCTCTGGTTCGCGCACGGCAAGGACGATCAGAAGCAGGGACAGGAATGCCGGCGCCACCGCGACCCAGAACACGAACGTGAAGTTGTCGGCGGTCGCCAGCATGAGGGACATGGCGAGCAGCGGCCCGAGAAAAGCGCCGACCGTGTCGAGGGATTGCCGCAGGCCGAAACTCGCGCCCCGCAGATGCAGCGGGCTCAGATCGGCCACCAGCGCGTCGCGGGGCGCGCCGCGGATGCCCTTGCCGATGCGGTCGACGAAGCGGGCCGCGATGAGCCAACCCGCCGAAGGAGCGAGCGGGAAGACGGGTTTGGTGAAGGCGGCAAGGCCATAGCCCAAGGCGGCAAGCAGCTTGCGCCTACCGAGCCAGTCGCTCAGTGCGCCCGAGAAGACTCTGGTGATGAGCGCGGTGGCTTCGGCAATCCCTTCGATCACGCCGACGGTCAGCGCGGAAGCTCCCAGCACAGCGACAAGGTAGATCGGCAGAAGGGCATGGATCATCTCCGAGGACACGTCCATCAGCAGCGAGACGAAGCCAAGCACCCAAACGCCAGCCGGGATGGCGCGCCAGCTCGACCTGGCAGTAGGGGCAGCAACCATGGCGACCTTGCGCAGCTAACGGTTCTCGTCGTGGGCGTCGAAGACGCGCTGGGCGTACGCCTCGAGCAAGGATTCGCAGGCCTCGAGGCGCTGCTCGGCTTCGGAGCGCAGCGGCGCGCCGTAGAAATCGAGCCTTTTGATCTTGCCGAGCCACCCCTGGAGCTTTCTCAGATCAGCGTCGTTCTCCTCGAGCTCGGCGTAGGTGAAGTGCCGCGCCTTGATCTCCTTGGCGATCTCGGCCTCAAAGTCGTTACACTTGTCCAGAAACTCGGTGTAGTCCTCGTCGCGGTCGGCCTTGAACCTGGCCACCACCTTCTGCTCTTGCGCCCGGTTGAGCGCGGTCGTCTCCAGAATGACGGCCTCGCCGCTCATCTCGGCGATGTCGTTCTCGATGATCTTGAGGCGGCGCACATGATCGTCGGTCTTGGGCAGCAGGCAAACTCCGCTCTGCAGATAGACGGCACCCATGCCCTTCAGCTTGCGCCAGAGGGCAACGCGACCGCGTGCCGGCTCGGGCGGCACCTTGTAGGTCAGCAGCAGCCAGCTCACTTCGTTCACGTGACATCTTTACTGTAACCGCTGTTACGTAGAAATTGTATCACGTTGTCGCACAGGAGCGCTGACGTCGCGCTCCCTGTCAGAGCTGACGCAATGTCAGCGGTGCGAGTGGCGCTGCCGGGGATCTGCGCCTACAATCGGCGCGCCAGGCTGCGACAGGGGGCGGGTCAAGGTTTCATCCCATGTACGAGGCGATCACGCGCGGCATTCGCGTCCGGGTCACACCGGTCTATGTTCCCGAGCAGTCGGAGCCTAACGACGACTACTACTTCTGGGCGTACACGGTCGAGATCAGCAACGAGGGCAGATCTGCGGTGCAGCTCAAGTCGCGCTACTGGCGTATCACCGATGCCCAGGGGCAGACGCAGGAGGTGCGCGGGCCGGGCGTAGTCGGGCAGACGCCGGCGATCGCGCCCGGTGCCAGCTATTCGTATACGTCGGGGTGCCCGTTGCGGACGCCGCAGGGGATGATGGTTGGCAGTTACCAGATGGTGGATGAGGACGGGGAGATGTTCGACGTCGCCATTCCCGCGTTCTCGCTCGATAGCCCGTACGCGCGCCAGCAGCTGAATTGAACGGGGCCGATTGCCGCCGACGATCTTCGTTGTGCCGGGCCTAAACTACAGCAGGCATCCCCACTCACTCCCGTCATGCCGGCGGAGGCCGGCTGCTTGCTCGAGGGTTGAGATTGCTCGGCCGGCTTCGTCCGAGCGTCGCCATCGAACGAGTGCGCGCCGAACCTTGCGAGGATCCCGACCTGCGTCGGGATGACGATTATGATGGGACCTGGGTACCGACTTGCGTCGGGATGACGTTGGAGGAGCACGCGCGGCGTCGCCTCTTCATTTCCGCCCGATCGCAGCGCTTCCCCAGTCCCGGTTGCTCTCCCTACTCTCCCCCCTTCCGTCATGCCGGCGGAGGCCGGCATCCACGCCAGGTGCCGCTTGCTCTACGGCGTTGCCATGTGTCGTGCAGCGCGGCGGCGGCGTACCCCTGACACCGAAATCCTGTTCGGTGCGGCAAGTGCAGAGGCGGGAAGGGTCGCGAACAGCCTCGCCGTGCGGTCACGTCTTGCGGGCTCGGCGGGCGGGAAAGCAGGGAGCGATGGCCCGGTGCTGCACGAGGCTCGCTTAAGGAGGAAGCAGTGAAGCGCTCGGCAAACGACTCGGTACGTCACTTGCCGCCGAGGCACCAGGCAAGGATGGCCTTCTCCGCGTGGAGGCGGTTCTCCGCTTCGTCGAACACTACCGACTGCGGCCCGTCGATGACGCCTGCGCTGACCTCGTGTCCGCGATAAGCCGGGAGGCAGTGCATGAAGATGGCGTCCTTGGCCGCCCTCCCCATGAGCGCCTCGTCGACGGCGTAGGGGCTCAGCAACTGGCGGCGGCGCGCTTCGTCAGTTTGACCCATGGACACCCAGGTGTCGGTGACCACGCAGTCAGCGCCTTTGACCGCCTCGGCCGCATCATCCGTAATCGTCACGTCGCCGCCCTCCTGGCGCGCCCAGGCGACGAGCGCCGGATCGGGGTTGAGCTGAGGCGGCGCGCCGATGCGCAGCGCAAAGCCGAAACGGGCCGCAGCGTGCATCCAGGATGCCGCGACGTTGTTGGCGTCGCCAACCCAGGCCACGGTGCGGCCCTTAATCGGGCCTTTCGACTCCTCGAAGGTCATGATGTCGGCAATGACCTGGCAGGGATGGCTCTTGTCGGTCAAGCCGTTGATGACCGGCACGGTGGCATTGGCAGCAAGCTCGACCAGCGTCGCATGGCTGTTGGCGCGGAGCAGGATGGCATCGGCATAGCGGGAGAGCACGCGCGCGGTGTCGGCCGTCGTCTCGCCGCGACCGAGCTGAAGATCGGTGTGGTTCAGCGCTATGGTCTGGCCGCCCAACTGGCGCATGGCGACATCGAAGGAAACGCGAGTGCGGGTCGACGGCTTCTCGAAGATCATGACCAGCACCGCTTCGCTGACGCGCGGCGGCCGCAGCGCGTCGGGCACGCGTTTGCCAGCGCGCTTCATGGCATGTGCGTTGTCGACGATGGCGCGCAGCGTGGCTGCGTCAATGCCGTCGAGATCGAGAAAATGGCGAGGCGCCATGGCCCCAATCAGCTCCTCAGCTGCGAGAGTCTATGCGGGCGCGGGCGCGAGCCGGCGCAGGGCGCTGGACAGGCGGTCGGCGCTCTCCGCGATCTCCGCCTCGCTCACGTTGAGAGGCGGCAGAAGCCGAACCACGTTGTCGCCGGCCCCCGCCGTGAGCAGCCGCTCCTCCAAGCAGGCCCGAATGACGTCGCCCGACGGACTCCTCACCCGGATGCCAGTGAGCAGGCCCATGCCGCGCACCTCCAGGATCTCGTTCGGGTGCTCGTCCTGCACGCGCGCCAGGGCCTGCTTCAAGCGCAGTGCCTTGCCCTGAACAGCCTTGAGGAAGCCCGGTTCCAGCACGACGTCGAGCACCGCGTTGGCGACCGCCATGGCGAGCGGATTGCCGCCGTAGGTCGAGCCGTGCGTGCCCACGGTCATGCCCCTGGCCGCCTTCTCGGTGGCGAGAAACGCGCCGACCGGGAAACCGCCCCCAATGCCTTTGGCGACGGCCATGATGTCGGGCGTCACGCCGGCCCACTCGTGCGCGAACAACTTGCCGGTGCGACCCATGCCGGTCTGCACCTCGTCGAGGACGAAAAGCAGGCCGTGTCTGTCGCACAGCGCGCGCAGCTCGGCGAGGCGTTCCGGGGGAAGGGTGCGAACGCCGCCTTCGCCCTGGACGGGTTCGATCATGATGGCGGCCGTGTGCGGTCCAATGGCGCGTTCGGCGGCGGCGAGGTCGCCGAAGGGCACGATGTCGAAGCCCGGCATGTGCGGAGCAAAGCCTTCAAGGTACTTGGCGTTGCCGGCGGCAGCGATGGTGGCCAGCGTGCGGCCGTGGAAGGCGCCCTCAAAAGTGATAATCCGGTTCCGCTCAGGGTGGCCGCAGACGTAGTGGTAGCGGCGCGCCATCTTGATCGCGCCTTCGCAGGCCTCGGCGCCGGAGTTGCAGAAGAAGGCACGGTCGGCAAAGGTCGCCGCGCAGAGCCGCTCGGCAAGCCGCTCCTGACCAGCGATGCGGAAGAGGTTGGACGTGTGCCAAAGCTTGTGGGCCTGCTCGGTGAGCGCAGAGACGAGCCGGGGATGGGCGTGCCCCAGCGCGTTCACGGCAACACCGCTGGCGAAATCGAGGTAGCGCTCGCCTTGCGTCGAGATGAGCCAGGAGCCCTCGCCGCGCTCGAAAACGATGTCGAGGCGCGCGTAGGTGCCAAGCACAGCGGTGGAGGGAGGGGAGGCCTCGGGCTGTGGCTGTGCCCGCGCGCCCGGAGCGGACTTCGGCATGTCGGCCACTCCCATGGCAATCAAAAAAGCCGCCTCTCGCGGCGGCCCGTCACATGGTTAGCACGGCGACAGCCGCTGTCAACGCGCCGTCAGTTAACTGATGTGCGGGGACATCAGTCGCTGGTTTCATCTACAAAACATACAGCGAACGGCAAGTGTAATCGTGGCGAATCAGACACACACAATGGGCAATACAGTGTGGATCAGGCGTGCTGCCTTGTAGCGCAAAAAATGGATGTAGTAGGGTCAAGACCGTCCGGCAGCTAAATCTCGCGTTGCGGACAGTCTATACTGTTCTAGCCGGACCCTGCGTGTAGGAGCGCATGCCATCGCTCCCTCTGTCTCACGCGTCGGTTGAGTTCAAGTCTCCAGTAGCAGCGTCGGTAGCGGTCTCGCCGGAGTGCAGCGGGCGACGACGTTCGCTCGCGCCATTCCGTCCGGGCCGAGCGCGCCCTCAGACGGGCGGATTCGTTGTGGTTCTCAAGGAGAAATCAATGTCTTGGACCGACGAGCGGGTAGAGCTTCTGACCAAGCTGTGGTCCGAAGGCTTAAGTGCCAGCCAGATCGCCGGGCGGCTCGGCGGGGTGACCCGCAATGCTGTCATCGGCAAGGTGCATCGGCTCGGGCTGTCGGGCCGGGCCACCACCTCGCGGTTGAACTCGAGCCGCCCGCGGACGCGGATTGCATCCTCTCGCCGGGCCACCAAGTCGCGATTTGCAAGCCCCGGCAACCTAGCGCTCCGCGCACTCTATCATCCCGATGCGGAGCCGTTCGTTCCCCACTTCGAGGAACTTGAGATTCCGGTGGCCGAGCGCAAGACGCTGCAGATGCTTACGGAGAGCAGCTGCCGGTGGCCGATCGGGGATCCGCAGCAACCCGACTTCCATTTCTGCAACCGCAGCAAGGTGCCGGGGCTGCCCTATTGCGAGTTCCACGCGCGGCGCGCCTTCCAGCCGCCACAACCGCGTCGGCGCGAACGGCCGCCGATGGAGGTGGCGGTGCCGGCGAGCGCGTCAAAGCCGGAGAAGGAGAAGCTCAGCGCCTGACCAAATGAACGCGGCCGAAGAGCGCTTCGGCCACGGCAGCGGGGGAGGGGCCGGAAGCCCAAGGGGCGGCTTCCGGCCTTCTCTTTGGCAGGCTGGCTAAGTGAGCCGACGCGTTGCGAAGTCAGTTGTCCGGCCGCTCGCCAAACACGTAGCCCGCGCCGCGGACGGTGCGCACGGGGTCGCGCTCCTTGCCGCGGATCAGAGCCTTTCGCAGGCGTCCAATGTGGACATCGACGGTGCGCTCGTCGACAAAGGCGTCGCGACCCCAGACGCCGTCGAGAAGTCGACTGCGGGAAAGCACACGGCCGGGGTTCTCCATCAGAAACTCGAGCAGGCGGAATTCGGTCGGGCCGAGATGCACCTCGCGGTTGCCGCGCGTGACACGATGGGCGGCGCGGTCGAGCTGGATGTCGCCAACGCGCAAAACCTCCGCAGTTCGCTCAGGGGACGCGCGGCGCAGGATGGCCTTAACGCGGGCCATCAGCTCGGGCAGAGAGAATGGCTTTACCACGTAGTCGTCAGCACCGGTGGAAAGCCCTCTGATGCGATCGCTCTCCTCACCGCGCGCCGTCAACATGAGTATCGGCACGGTGCGCGTGTCAGGCCTGCTCCTGATGCGGCGGCAGAGCTCGATGCCGGATACGGCGGGCAGCATCCAGTCGAGCACGACCAAATCCGGCCGCTCCTCGGCGAGCAGGACCTCGGCCTCCTCGCCGGTTTCGGCATGGCAGACTGCGAAGCCCTCAGCCTCGAGATTGTAGCGCAGCATCTCGGCGAGGGGCGCTTCGTCCTCGACGATGAGGATCTTGGCGCTCATGGCGCTCCTTAGTTGTCTCGCTCGCTGGAAATCAGGGTCGAGCTGGTGTTGTCGCCCTTGGGGCGGTCGTCGGTGAGCGGAACACCGTGCACCAGGTAGTAGACAGTCTCGGCGATGTTGGTCGTGTGGTCACCGATCCGTTCAAGGTTCTTGGCGCCGAACAGAAGATGCGTACAAAGACCGATGTTGCGCGGATCCTCCATCATGTAGGTCAAGAGCTCGCGGAATACGGAATTGTACATGGCGTCGATCTGCTCGTCGGCCCGCCAAACGGCGACGGCCATGTCGGCGTTGCGCTCGGCGTAGGCATCGAGCACGTCCTTCAACTGACGCAGCGCCTGCTCGACCATGTGGCGCAGGCCCGACACCAACGGCTTGGGGTACGGCTCGCTGGCGATGGCGAGGGCTCGCTTGGCCATGTTCTTGGCGTGATCGCCGATGCGCTCCAGATCGCGGGTGATGTGCAGCGCCGCCATGATGTGGCGCAGGTCGTTGGCCATCGGCTGGCGGCGAGCGATCATGCTGATCGCCATATCCTCGATCTCGCGCTCCAGCGTATCGATGGCCTTGTCGCTCTGGACGGCGACCTCGGCGAGCCTCGGGTCGCGCCGTTCCAACGCGTCGAAAGCTTGGCCGAGGATGCTCTCGGCCAGACCGCCCATCTGCGCGATCTTCTTGTCAAGGAGGGTCAGCTCACCCTCATAGGCCTTTACGGTGTGTTCCGTCATGGAGAGCCTCCGCATGCACGAGGAACGCCGACATGCTGTTGCCGTCACTCCACTGTGTCTAGCCGAACCTGCCGGTGATGTAGTCCTGCGTGCGCTGGTCGCTCGGGTTGGTGAAGATGTGCGCGGTGTCGTTGTATTCGACGAGACTGCCCAGGTGCATGAAGCCGGCGTAGTTGGAGATGCGTGCAGCCTGTTGCATGTTGTGGGTGACGATCACAACGGTGACGGTCGATCCAATCTCATCGATCAGCTCCTCGATCTTGGCGGTCGCGATGGGGTCGAGAGCGGAGGTCGGCTCATCGAGCAGCAGAATCTCGGGGTCGGGTGCAAGGGCGCGGGCAATGCACAGGCGCTGCTGCTGGCCGCCCGACAGATCATAGGCCGACTTCTTGAGCCGGTCCTTGACCTCGTTCCACAGGGCGGCCTGCGTCAGGGCAAGCTCGACCCGTTCGTCGACAAGCGATTTCTGGCGAATACCCCGAACCCAAAGGCCGGCGGCGACATTCTCGTAGATCGACTTAGGAAATGGGTTTGGCTTTTGAAAGACCATGCCGATCCGCAGCCTCACGTGCAGCGGATCGATGTCTTTGGAGATGATGTTGATATTTTCGGGCATCAGGCGAATTTCGCCCTCGTAGCGGTTGCCCGGATAAAGGTCATGCATGCGGTTGAAACAGCGCAGCAGCGTACTCTTGCCGCATCCCGATGGTCCGATGAGCGCCGTCACGCGGCGATCGACGATGGGCAGGTTGATGTTCTTCAGCGCCTGGTTGTTCCCATAAAAGAAGTTGAGGTTCCGGACCTCCGCGCGCACCGCTTTCGATCCCGTCATCGATCGCGCTTGGCCTTCCCTCGCCTCCAGAGGCGCAGTCATGTCCATATCGCACTCCTCATCGCCCTCGAAGCGGGTAGGCGGGCAACCACCATTACTTCATGCGCTTGCGAACCTGGTACCGGAGCCAGATGGCAAAGCCGTTCATCAACAGCGTCATGGCCAGCAGAATAACGCCGGTAGCTGCCGCGTTGACATGGAACCCGGCCTGCGGGCGCGAGATCCAGTTGAACATTTGGATCGGCATGATGGTGAACGGCGAGTGCAGCCAGTCGAAGTTGATGAATGGAAACTCGGGTTGTACGGGTGACGGCGGCAAAAAGGCGATGAACGTCAGCGCCCCGATCGTGATCACGGGGGCGGTCTCGCCGATGGCGCGCGACATGCCGACGATCGCACCAGTCAGAATGCCGGGTCTGGCGGCGGGGAGCAGGTAGATGCGAACGGTCTGCCATTTGTCGGCGCCAAGGCCGTAGGCTGCCTCGCGCATCTCGAGAGGGACTGAGCGCAGCGCCTCGCGCGTCGACACGATGACAATCGGCAGTATCAACAGAGCCAGCACCATGCCAGCAACGAGAACCGTCTCGCCCATGCGGAACTGGTGCACGAACAGTCCGAGCGCGAGCAGTCCATAGATGATCGAGGGCACTCCCGCCAAATTCGTTACGTTGATCTCGATGAGCGCAGTCACCCAATTCTTGGGGGCATACTCTTCAAGATACACGCCGGCACCGACCCCGAGAGGTACCGCCAGGAAAGCGGTGACGAGCATCACGAGCGACGTGCCGACCCATGCCGAAAGAATGCCGGCCTCGGCAGGGCGGCGCGAGGGGTAGCTGGTCAGAAAAGCGAGATCGATACGGGCGAGACCATCGACCAAGAGATCGCCGATCAAGGCAAACAGCAGACCCATGCTGGCGATCATGATCAGCAAGCCGACGACTGCGAACGCGCCGTCGGAGCGGTGAGCCTTCCTGATGATCCTCTCGGCGTCTACGGGAGGAAGTCGTGTCGCCATGTGTGACCTCAGTAGACCTCGCGGAATTTGCGTCGGAGAAAGAAGCCAATGAGGTTGAAGATGAAGGTGAGGATGAACAGCGTCAGGCCGGCGGCGAATATCGTCAGGTACGCCAGGGATCCGTGAGGCAGATCGCCCAGGCTGATCTGGACGATGTAGGCGGTGATGGTCGCGGCACCCTCGAGAGGATTGTAGGCAAGCTTGGCCTGCTGGCCGGCGGCGATGGCGACGACCATGGTCTCGCCGACGGCGCGAGACATGCCGAGCACATAGGCGGCCGTGATCCCAGAGAATGCACCCGGAATGATCACATTGAGCGCGGTCTGCAGGCGGGTGAAGCCGAGGGCGTAGGCGCCCTCCCGCAGACTGCCGGGCACCGCGCGCATGGCGTCCTCGCTCACCGAGACAATATAAGGCAAGATCATGACCCCCATGACGATGCCAGGGACCAGCAAGTTGAACCCCTTAAGCCCGGGTATGAAGGTCTGCATGATGGGGGTCATGAACAGCAGCGCGAAGTAGCCGAAGGCAACGGTAGGAACGGCCTCAATCAGCTCCAACAGCGGCTTGACAGTCTCGCGCACGGTGCTGGGTGCGAACTCGCTCAGATAAATCGCGAGTGCGGTACCGGCCGGAACGGCAATGATCAAGGCTATGCCGGCCGTCATCAATGTCCCCGACAGCAGGGTGATGATGCCGAACCTCTTCACTTCGAAGACCGGCGTCCACTCCGTATCGGTGAGGAACTCCCAAACCGAGACCTCGTTGAAGAACTTGAGAGATTCGCTGAGAAGGACGTAGACGATGCCAGCCGTGGTCAACACGGAGATGGCTGCCATCGCAAACAGCACGGTGGCAACAAGGTGACCGGCGAGCTTTCTCCGCCTCAGAAAGGCGGCATCCGCGGCAAACCTGACACTGCTTACGCTGCGGGGTGCGTCCATCGGGACCACATCGTCGGCAATCGCCATATCTGCATCCGATTTAGCATCCAATCCGCCGCCACGGCAGGCCTAGGGCTGACAGCCCGACAGACAGGCCGAGGGCGGAGGTCAACCCTCCGCCCCGATAGCGCATGAACGCTTGGGTTCAGTGCTTGATGGGAAGCTTGATCAGGTCTTCGACGGAGACCCCGATCACCGACCCGCTGCCAAAGGCAGTGCCAACTTCCATGTTCTTCACCCGCTCGGCAGCGACTGCGTAGGCCTTGCTCGGCAGGGGGACATAGCCGACCTCCTTCACGAGCTTCGCCGATTCCTTCTCGTTCATGTAGAACTCGACGAACTTCTTGACGTGCGGCTTGGTCTCCATCGATTTCTTGTTGACGTAGATGAAGATAGGCCGTGAGAGTGGCTGGTAGGTACCGTTGAGCGCAGTCTCGAGCGACGGTGCGACCGCCTTGGCGCCGGGCTTCTCGATGATGCTCACAGCCTTCAGCTTGTCCTTGTTCTCGACGTAGTAGGCAAGGCCGAAGAAGCCGAGCGCGTTGATGTCGCCGGCGATACCCTGCACAAGGACGTTATCGTCCTCCGAGGCGGTGAAGTCACCGCGGCTCGAATGTTCCTTACCAACGATCGCCGCGGTGAAGTAGTCGTAAGTGCCGGAGTCGACACCGGCGCCAAACAGCGTTAGCGGACGGTCAGGGAAGCCACCACGCACCTGCTTCCAGTTCGTGATCTTGCCTTGGGCCTCGGGCTCCCAGATCTTCTTGAGCTCGGCAACGGTCATCTCGCCGGCCCAGGTGTTCTTGGGGTTGATGAGCACCGCAAGGGCGTCGAGGCCGACTGGCAGTTCGATGTAGGGGACCCCGTTCGCCTTGCAATCAGCGGCCTCCTTGCTCGTGATCGGCCGTGATGCGTTGGAGATGTCGATCTCCGCACGACAGAACTTCTTGAACCCGCCGCCGGTGCCGGAGACGCCAACCGTCACCTTGAGGCCAGGATTCTTCTTCTGAAACTCCTCGGCGACGGCCTCGGTCACCGGGAAAACGGTCGACGAACCGTCTATCGAGATGATGGTCTGCTGTGTCCATGCCTCATCGGAGAATGCAAATGCGCCCACGACGGCCGCCGCCGCCGAGATGGCAAGTAGCCTCTGAAACACGTTCGTCTCCCTCTCTGGAGTCGTGAAAGCTGCAACGACCTCAGGCCGCTCCGCAGCCGACGCCTCAAGGCGCCGAGCCCTTGGTACCCCATGCAGGCAATAGAATGATGACACCGTAGGCTATTGATTTAATGTATTATTTCCCATCAGTGGGCGTGGCCGCAGGAAGCTCGTCGAGGACCACGGTAAAAGTCGAGCCCTCGCCCAGTTTCGAGGCGATCTTGAGCTCACCGCGGTGACGATTGACGATGTTCTTGGCAATCGCCAGCCCGAGGCCGGTACCGCCCTTCTCCCGACTCTGAGCGACGTTGACCCGATAGAAGCGCTCGGTAAGCCGCGGCAGGTGCACCTCGGCGATACCGGGCCCATCATCGATCACGGCGACCGCAATGCGGGATGGATGGCCCATCCGCGCCGGCTCGCGCGAAATGTGCACCCGGACCCGTCCACCAGCGCGGCCATACTTGATGGCGTTGTGCACGAGGTTGTGGAAGACCTGGACCAGCTCGTCGCGATCGCCGCGCACCTCGGCGGGACCGTCGAGACCCTCGACCTCCAACGAGGTGCCCATCGCCTGCGCGGCAGCCTCCAGCATCTGGACGACGAAGCCGACGACGTCGTTGAGCTCAACGATGCCGCGCGGGGGGACATGCACGCGCATCTCCACCCGACTGAGCGTCAGCAAGTCGTCGATGAGCTGGGTCATGCGGGCTGCTTGCGTCGCCATGATGGCGAGGAAACGCTCGCGCGAGGCCGGATCGTCGCGCGCGGGTCCCTGCAGCGTCTCAACGAAGCCGCGCAAGGAGGCAAGCGGGGTGCGGAGCTCGTGGCTGGCGTTGGCGATGAAGTCGGCGCGCATGCGGGCAAGCTTCTCCTGGTCGGAGATGTCGCGGAATACAACGAGCAGCGCCGGGCGGCCGGCGGTGTCCGGGGGAAGCTCAAGCCTAGTGACGATGGCGGAGATGCGCCGCTCGACCGGTACCCGATCCTCAAGCTGGACCACGATGCGCTCGTCCGAGCTGCGAGCGCGATCGACGGCTCCGAGGAGCTCCGGACTACGGCTCAAATGGCTAACAGGCTGACCAACGCGGACGCGCGGGAAAAGGTCCACCGCAGCGGGGTTGTGGTGCACCACGATGCTGCCGGCATCCAGCGCGATCGCGGGGTCGCTCATGGCGTCGATCACGGCGCGCCAGCTGCCATCCTCCCGATGAGGGGGGCCGTCGCGGGAAGGCGGCGCGCTCGGCGTGGTGTCGCGCCTGATCGATGTCCCCATGATCTCGAAGTTTCGGATTCGTCCGATCACCTTCGGTGGACCTCGACGGCCGATCGTCTCCAAGGCGTCAGCGTACCAGGAGGAGCGGACACTCCAGGCCAGCCGAGAGGGGCCTGAGGTCGCCTTCTCCCGGCACCACCACTCCGCCGAACTGGGCAACGATGAAGCCGGCTCTCAACCGTCGCAGGAGCTCCGACATGGCCGCCGGGGTTAGGTGGCCGATCTCGGTCAGCTCGAGGCGGACATCGTTGCGACCGGCAAGCAGCAGACGCGCTTGGCCCTCCATGGTGGCGAGCGCGGTGTTGTCGTCAGCAATTAGCCAGACGATGATCTCGGCTTCGTTGACGCGAGCCAAGCGCTCGGCCGCGCGCAGCATTCCGGAGAGGCGATCGGTGTCCTCGACGGCGAGCACGATGGGACCGTCCGTACGCCGCGCCGCAGGACCTACCAAGATGAGGCCGGTGGTGCCGGAGACGGCCTCGAACAATTGCCTCAGCGGCGGGCACCCGGGCGAGGTGAATGGCTCGGCGAGGGCAACGACATTCCACGGCCCACACTCGGCGCAGGCGGCTGCGAGCGCCTTGATCGGCTCGCCGCGTACCACCGTCTGCCGCAGAGGCACCTCGGCCTGGCGGGCGCGCGCCTCTATCCGGCGGCGGACCTCCGAGAAGACGAAGCGCATGTCGCGCTCGATGTCGCTGGTCGATATGGCGCGCATGGTCCGGCCCGAGAACGAGATCTCGCGGGCAAAGGGGAAGCCCGATAGCTCAATGAGCTGCTCGTCCTCAACGAACAGGCTTTCAATCTCGGATTGAAAGGCCTGGGCGATGCGAATGGCGGCGTCGATGGCGACCGCACTCGGCCGCCCGGTGGCCAACTGCAGAACAACACGGCCACGCGCTTCTCCTGCTTCCGCAACGTGCGCAATCATGATGCTGTGCCCCCGCTCCCGGAGCTTGTGCCGTTCTGCCGACCGAAAGATCGGGCGCGCTCGGCGAATGCATTGAGCTTGTCTTCGACCAAGGCATTGATGGTGCCAGGCTCAAACCGGCCGTCAGGTCCGCGCTTACCGGCCTTGATGCCGGTCAAAATCTCGATGCCCTCGTCCACGTGTTCGACAGCATAGACGTTGAACTTGCCCTGTCGCACCGCCTCGACGACGTCCTCGCGCAACATCAGATGCTGTACGTTGGCCTTGGGGATCATCACACCATGCTGGCCGTTGAGACCGCGCGCCTTGCAGATGTCGAAGAAACCTTCAATCTTTTCATTGACACCGCCTATGGGCTGGACCTCGCCGTGCTGGTTGACGGAGCCGGTTACGGCGATGGACTGCTTGATGCCGACGTCAGCCAACGCCGACAGCAGCGCGTAGAGTTCGGTGGAGGAGGCGCTGTCTCCGTCGACGCCACTGTATGACTGTTCGAACACCAATGTGGCGGCGAGCGCCAGCGGCACATTCTCGGCATAACGGCCGGCAAGGAAGCCCCAAAGGATCATGACGCCCTTGGAGTGCAGCGGTCCACCGAGTTTAACCTCCCGCTCGATGTCGGTGACACGGCCCTGGCCCATGCGCACGCGCGCCGTAATGCGACTAGGCCGGCCGAACGAGAATGAACCGAGCTGAATTACGGACAGGCCATTGATCTGACCAACCTTCTCCCCTTCCGTGTCGATGAAGACGATGTGGCGCCCGATGGTCTCGTTGGAGCGGTCCCGGAGACGGTCGGAGCGCTGGATGTGCTCCTCGATGGCACGGGCGATGTCCTCTCGCGTGGTGATCTTACGGTTTGCCTTCGACGACCAGTAGTCCGCCTCGCGCACAAGGTCGGAGATGCGGCCGATCTGGATGGAAAGCTTCTCTCTGTCCTCCGCCAGGCGGGCGCCCTCCTCGATGATCAGCGCGACGGCGCCGGCGTCGAGCGGCTTAAGATTGTGCGTCTTGGCAATCGAAGCGATCACACGCGCATAGGCGTTGTAATTCTGCTCCGAGCGCTCGATGGTCTCGTCGAAATCGGCCTGTACCTTGAACAATCCTGGAAAATCGGGGTCATAGGCGGCGAGCAGGTAGTAGAGTTCGCGGTCGCCAAAGAGCACGACCTTGACGTCTAGGGGGATCGGTTCGGGGTCAAGCGTCTGGGTGGATATGAGGCCCAGGGTTTCGGCCGGCTGCTCAATGCGAATCTCCCGCGCCTTGATGGTGCGCTTGAGGGCCTCCCACGCAAACGGGGAAAGCAGCAGCTTGCGGGCATCGAGCAGAAGGTAGCCACCGTTGGCGCGGTGCAGCGCCCCTGGTTTGATCAGCAGGAAGTCCGTCAGCAGCGTCCCCATCTGGGCGATGTGTTCGGTGCGCCCGATGAGATTGCCGTAGGTCGGATTGATCTCCTCGATGATGGGGGCACCGGCCGGCTCGGTGCCATTGGCCACCAGCACGTTGACCATGTAGCGGCGGAAGCGCGGATCGCGTGAACGGTCGGCAGGCTGTTTGACGATCTCGTTGTCCTCGCTGCTCGAGGTAAGAAAGATGCCGACGTTGCGCACAAGGTCGCGGTGCGCCGCTTCCAGGTAGCTCACAGCGTCGGGAACGTCGTGGAAAGCGGCTTTGGTGTCGTCGAGCGCTTCGGTGACCGCCCGCTCCGCGAACTCCTCGTTGAGCACCCGCAGCTTGGCGCGACGCTGCTTGTCAGCTTTCGGTACCTTCTCGAGAATCGACTCGAGTTCCTTCTGGAGCGCTTCGATCTTCGCCTCCACGCTCTTTCTCATGTCCTCGGGAAGGGCGTTGAACACCTCGGGCTTGACAACCTTGCCCTCGTGCATCGGCGCCATGGCGAAGCCCATTGGCGTTCGTAGGATGGCGATGTTCTGGGCCTGAGCCTTGCGGTTCAGCCCTTCCAGTGCTTCCTCGTTGCTGGAGCGGAATTCCTCTTCAATGGCGCGACGGCGGGCCTGATAGTCCTCGCTTTCGAACATGGCCGGAACAGAGGTGCGCAGCTCATCGATGGCGGCAACCATGCTGGCGGCGAGCGCTTTGGCGCGCCCGGTCGGCAACCGCAGTGCCCGAGGGCGATTGACGTTCTCGAAGTTGTTCACATAGACCCAGTCGGAAGGGGACGGCAGCTCGCGCGCCTTCTTGCTCAGATAGGCCGTCACTGCTGTCGTCTTGCCCGAGGCTGGAGGACCCAGCACGAACATGTTGAAGTCGTGGCTCTTCATATTGGCGCCAAACTCGATGGCGCGCAGCGCCCGGTCCTGGCCGATGAGGCCGGAGATCGGTTCGAGCTCGTCCGTAGTGCGGAATGCCAGCGACTTGACGTCAACGAACCGGCGCAGCTCGCTCGGCTTCAGCGCGCCGTGTCCGTTCGCCAAGACCATTTGTCCGGTCCCGTTCGGTGGTTCGGTCTTGTCCTGGCGTGCACGTTTGAAGAACATCTCTGGGGGTTCCTGGTCGGTTTGTCGGCTGTAGCCTAGGGCAGGGCATGGCAAACGAAAAGGGCGCGATATCGACCCGGCAAAGGGAGGCCACGACCATGACACACGTCAATGACGCCCTGGTGCCGGTTCTCGACGGGCGACAGTCGCGGCCGGCCGTGGAGATCGCGCGGGGCGTCTGCCGGCTCTTGTGGACGTTGGGCTTCGTCAGCGTGGGTGAACTCAACCTGCCGAACGGACGGCGGGCGGATGTGGTCGGCCTGTCGGCAAAGGGCGACATCTGGATTGTCGAGATCAAGTCGTGCGTTGCTGACCTGCGAGCCGATCGCAAGTGGGCCGAGTATGCGGATTATTGCGACAGGCTGCTGTTTGCTGTGGACCCGAGTTTTCCCAACGAGCTGATCCCAAAAGAGGCGGGTCTAATCGTCGCCGATCGATATGGCGGCGCCATTCTCCGCGAGCCGGCCGGGCATCGGCTGAGCGGTGCCCGTCGGAAGAGCATGGCGCTGCTGTTTGCCCGCGCGGCCGCCGCACGGCTCATGCTCGCCGCGGACCCGGAGGTCGCGATTGAACGGATCATCGAGTAGGCAGGGAGGCGACGGGCACGACACCAGGTCGCTACTTGGGAGCACGCTTGGCCAAAATGCGCTGCAGGGTGCGCCGATGCATGTTGAGACGGCGCGCAGTTTCCGAGACGTTGCGATTGCAAAGCTCGTAGACCCGCTGAATGTGTTCCCAGCGCACACGGTCAGCCGACATCGGGTTCTCCGGCGGAGGGGCCTTGGCATCGGGCGGTGCCAGAAGGGCGTCGGTCACGTCGTCGGCGTCGGCCGGCTTGGCGAGGTAGTCCACGGCGCCAAGCTTTACAGCCGAAACTGCGGTGGCAATGTTGCCGTAGCCGGTGAGGACTATCGCGCGTGCACTCGGGCGGACGCGGGCAAGCTCCGCGATAACATCAAGTCCGTTGCCGTCCTCCAGTCGCATGTCGACGACCGCGAACGCTGGCGCCCTTTGGCGGATGAGCTCCATTCCCTCGGCCACCGAGTGCCCGGAACGGACCTCAAATCCGCGTAGTTCCATCGCGCGAGCCAGCCGCTGCAAGAAGGGCCGGTCGTCGTCGATGATGATGAGCGAGCTGTCTTCCGGGAGTTCGTCCTTGTTGAAGGACAGGTCTTCGGCCACGATCATTCCTCCAGTCCAGGAAAAGTATAACGACTTATCAAGAACTTCCAAGTGCCGCCGTAGTCTCTGCGGGCGCGGTTACTGGGCCGCAGCGCTCGCATCGCGCTCCGTCGGCCAGTCCGTCGGCCTGGGGGAGGCGGCTGCCTCGAAGGCCGCCCGCGGCCAGGTGATGCGCACTACAGCCCCCTGGGCGTCACCGCTGCGGTTGCCGAGGCTGACCGTGGCGCCCGACCGCTCGAGCAGGGTCTTGGCGATGAAGAAGCCGAGACCCAGGCCGCTGGGCCGCTCGCCGGCCGGATCGGCGCTCGTGGACGGCCTCGTCGTCACATAGGGTTCGCCAATGGATTCAAGTATCTCCGGCGAGAATCCCGGACCATCGTCGGCCACAGTGATCGAAATCTCGCTGTCGTCCCAGCGCGCGTCGATCTCCACCCGGCGGCGGGCAAAGTCAACGGCATTTTCGATAATGTTGCTCAGCCCATAGATCACGCCCGGGCGACGCTCGCCGACCGGCTCGCGCACAGCAAACGGGGCGGGCCCCTGAGAAGGGCGAGCATCAATCACAATCTCGGCCCGCTGCGCGCGGTGCGGCTCAGCCGCCTCTTCGATGAGCTCGCGTACCGAGAGGCTCGAATGCAGGGGATCCTGCTCAGCTGGGCGCAGCGTGAGCTTGCGCAGGATCTCCCGGCAGCGCTCAGCCTGCGTGCGAAGCAGGGCAATGTCCTCCCCGTGCTGGGGATGGTGGCCCATCTCACGCTCAAGTTCCTTGGCGACGAGCACGATCGTGGAGAGGGGGGTGCCAAGTTCATGGGCGGCCGCCGCAGCCAAGCCGTCGAGCGCGTGCAGCTTCTGCTCGCGGGCGAGCACCAATTCAGTGGCGGTCAGCGCTGCGGACATTTGACGCGCTTCCTTGGAGAGCCGCCATGCGTAAACGGCCAGAAAGGTCATGCAGGAGACGACCGCCGCAAACATGCCGAGCTTGTAGAGCATCGGAAGTTCGATCGGCTGCGCCACCTGCCACGGTAGCGGCAGATGAAAGAGTGCAAGAGCGCCGGTCAGGGCGACAGCGATAATGCCGAGCCCGATGGTGTTGCGCGGTGGCAGGGTCGCGGCGGAAACCGTCACCGGTGCAACCATCAGTATGGTGAACGGGTTTTCGATGCCACCCGTCAAATAGAGGAGCCCTGCAAGCTGCAAAACGTCGTAACCCAGGAGGACCGTAGCAAAGGCGGGCTCGAGGCGGTGGCGAGCGGGAAAGATGACCCGTAGGAACACGTTGAGCCAGGCGGACACCGCAATGAGCAGCAGGCAGTAGCCGATCGGCAGCGGGAATCTGAAGCCGAGGTAAACGACAAGGACGGCGAGGAGCTGACCGAGTACCGCGAACCATCTCAGGCGGACGATAGTTTGCAGGCGCAGGCGGCTCTCGGACACCTCGGCAAGCACACGGGTCCCCGGCTCTTTTAGCTCTTTTGGCACTTGCAACCTCAAGTTCTGGCGATGCTTTCTAGCACGACTTGCACGCCGGCGCGCTGCAAGCCACAAAGCGCTGATGCACAGGGTTGAGCAGCCAGTGCCGCCGGTCGAGGTCCGTAGCCTCACCAAGACCTACGGCGAAGTCGCCGCCGTGTGCGGCATCAGCTTCAAGCTGGAACCGGGTAGTGTGACGGCGCTGCTGGGCGGCAATGGTGCCGGCAAAACGACGACCATCGCGATGCTGATGGGCCTCGTCATTCCGACCAGCGGCCTTGCCCTGGTGTTCGGGGCCGACATGGCCCGCGAGCGGCACAAGGTGCTGCACCGGATGAACTTTGAAAGCCCGTACGTGGACATTCCCATGCGACTGACCGTGCGGCAGAACCTCGAGATTTTCGGGCGGCTCTACGGTGTTCGGGACCTTAAGGAGCGGATCGAGGCGATGGCGAAGGAGCTGCGCATCGCCGAGCTGCTCGATCGGCGTTATGGCAAGCTTTCGGCCGGGCAAAAGACGCGCGTCAGTCTTGCCAAGGCGTTGCTCAACGAGCCGGAGGTGTTGCTGCTCGATGAGCCAACCGCGTCGCTCGATCCAGATACGGCGGACTGGGTGAGGGGGCGGCTCGAACGGTTTCGTGATCGCAGCCGCGCCACCATCGTGCTTGCCTCGCACAATATGGCCGAGGTGGAGCGGCTCGCCTCCCGTGTGATCATGCTGGAGAGGGGCCGCATTCTCGCCGACGAGACACCGGCCGGGCTCATTCGCCGCTACGGACGGGAAACGCTCGAGGAGGTATTCCTGGATATCGCCAGGCGGGGGCCGGAGACGCTGGCCCCGAGGGAGGCCGCCCAATGACGGGCGAGCAGCAGCCAAGGGCCCTGCTCTACGGGCAGGCGGGGCTATGGGCATCGCTGCGGCGCATCGGCGCACTGGTGCGGCGGCACTGGTACGTGACGCTGGCCTCGGGACCGCGCGTGGCCGAGCTCATCTTCTGGCCGCTGGTGTCGATGCTGATGTGGGGCTTTCTTCAGACCTATCTCGCCAAGACGACGAGTTTCGCCGCTCATGCCGCCGGCCTGTTCGTCGGCGGTATCCTGCTGTGGGACATCCTGGTCCGAAGTCAACTCGGTTTTGCAGTAGCGTTCCTCGAGGAGATTTGGTCTCGCAACCTGGGGCATCTCATGATGAGTCCGCTCCGGCCGTTGGAGCTGGTGGCGGCGCTGGTCTCGGTGAGCCTCTTGAAGCTGACGGTCGCCATGGTGCCAGTGGCGGCGCTCGCCTACCTGTTCTTCGGCTTCAACTTGCTGAGCCTAGGGTTGGCGTTCGCGGCGTTCTTCGCCAATCTCGTATTCTTCAGTTGGGCGCTCGGTCTGATTTCAACGGGCGCCGTGCTGCGCTGGGGCATGGGCGCGGAAAGCGTCGCCTGGCTCATCGTCTTCCTGCTGCTGCCGCTCTCGTGCGTGTTCTATCCGGTGGCCACGCTGCCCGGCTGGTTGCAGCCTGTGGCCTTGGCACTGCCGTCAACGCACGTCTTCGAAGGACTGCGGGCGCTGGTCATGACGCAAAGCTTTCATAGCGACGATATGCTGCGCGCATTCATGCTCAATGCGCTCTACACTTGCGTCGCGTACGTTCTCTTTCGCCACCTTCTGGACAGCGCCCGGCGCAACGGCACGCTGGTGCAGATCGGCGAGTGAGAGGCATCCGACATCGCGGCAGTGAAGCTGGGGAGCGTCAGTCGTTGCGCACTAGGCTCATGGCACTTGCACTGGCGGGCTTGGCCGTCGGCGTGGTGGCGGGGCTCATCGTGCTGCCGGGCGGCCTGCAGCGGTTGACCTCGGGCACGGCCCTTACCTCGATCGGCAAGGCCACCGTGGGCGGTCCATTCAGCCTCGTCGACCATCATGGCCGGCGCGTCTCCGATGAGGATTTCCGCGGCCGGCTGATGCTGGTGTACTTCGGCTTCACGTATTGTCCGGACGTGTGTCCGACCGGGTTGCAGGTGATGGCGGCCGCGATCGACAAGCTTGGGGCGAAGGGAAAGGACGTCGTGCCGATCCTGATCACCGTCGATCCGGAGCGCGACACGCCGGAAGCGCTGGCGAGGTACGTGCCGAGTTTCCATGGCCGCCTCATCGGGCTTACCGGTTCGCCGGCCGAGATCGAGGCCGTGTCCCGCGCCTATCGCGTCTATTACCGAAGAGTGAAGGACGAGGCGTCCTCGCAGCCCTACACCATCGATCACACCTCGATCATCTATCTGATGGGTCGAGACGGACAGTTCATCACGCATTTCACCCATGCCACGCCGCCCGACACCATGGCCGCGGCGATCGCCAAGGCGCTGTGAGGTCATTCCCAAGGCGACCGCGTGGCGACGGTGATCGGTAGCGGCGTCGGGGTAGCGGGAGGCGTGGGCCAAGTTGTCGCCAGCGCATCTTGGCCCCTCCGTTAGGGCCGACTTCTCCACTGGCACCTCGCCGCCACAGTGTGGCGGTCGAGTTGTCCGAGGCAGCTTTTTCCCTGTGGTGATGTGGGCATCTGGCTTGCTAAGTGACTCGCGTCGGCATGCGTCGAGCCCTGGTGCTAGGACAGCTTCGGTCACCTGCTGCAGCCAACAGGCGCTCGTGCCATTTCTCGCCGGCGCCCTCCGTGGGTCTATGGCGTCAACGAGGTTCATCCATGAGGCGGACCAGAGCTGCTCTGTCGTCCGAACAGCTTCGTATCCAGGGACTGCAGGCGCCCGTCGAGGTGCGACGTCATCCGGCCGCCCGGCGCATGACGCTGCGGGTAAGCCGTTCGCGGCGGGCGGTGATCGTCACGCTGCCGATGCAGTGCGACCTGCATCAGGCAGGCACGTTTCTCAGTCATCATCTCGACTGGGTGCGCCGGCACCTGGGCGCCCTACCGAAGCCGGTCCCGTTCGAGGACGGCGCTGTCATCCCGTTGCGCGGGCGGATGCACACGCTCCGGTTTCTACCCCACGCAGAGCGGGGAGAGATCGGTAGCGTTCGTTGCCAGGAGGAAAGCCTGCCCCGGCTCGTCGTTCCAGGATCCCGCGAAGAGGCCCCTCGATACCTTTCACAATGGTTGGTCGAGCAGGCTCGGCGAGACCTGGTGAGGCGGGTTGGGTTTCACGCAGCCAATCTGAAGCTCAAACCCAAGAAGATTGCGGTGCGGGACCAGTCGAGCCGCTGGGGGTCGTGCTCAACGACTGGCGTGTTGTCGTTTTCATGGCGACTGGTGCTCGCACCGCCCTACATTCTCGACTATGTCGCAGCCCACGAGGTGGCGCATCTTGCAGAAATGAACCACGGGCCCCGGTTCTGGAGGCTGGTGAAGAAGATGGTTCCGCGCAGCGGTGAGGCGCGCGAGTGGTTGCGCACCTACGGCATGGATCTGCACTGCTACGGCGCGGCGTGAGCTAGACCTCCGCGTGCAGGCGGCCCGTAAACAGCCACGCAAAAAACGTGATCACAGCGCCAACCACGATGCGGGCAAGCAGTGTGAAGCCCATGAGCATGATCGCACTCTCATGCAACACGAGGCGGGCAACGAACTCCATCTTCGGCGATGTGATGCGGGCGAAGATCCACTCGCGCAGCTCGGCGGCCAACTTGAGGAGCTGGAGCGCTGTGTCCTCGTAAAACATGGCGCACAAGGCGATCGCCAGGACGCCGAGAACCAGGGAGAAGGCAACGTTGCCGAGCGAGAGGAAATAGCGGGCGGTGAATGACACGTAATCACCTCCATCCGAGAGCAGGGTCGTCACTGATCGTGCTTGCGGCGGAAGCATAGCACCCGCAAATTGGGCCCAGGAAACAAGCACGTCGGTAGACCCAGACCATGGCCAGGATCGCGCGTCTCGAGAAGACACTAAAGGCCGAGGCAACGGGCCTCATCCTGTTCGACACGCTCAACGGCTACCTGCATCCCAACGAACGCGTCAAGCAGGAGTTCCTGGCAGAGCGCAACGTGCTCGCCAACCTGCAGCGGTTGCTGGCCGGGGCTCGCAAGGTCGGGATGACCGCGTTCTACCCGTGTGGCGCGCACGCCGCCGACGGCTCGGATATCGTCGATAGGCTGACCGACACCGACATGGACCTTGAGCCCGGCGGCGATGCGGGGCGACCGATCCGGCCACGGTTCACGAAAGGGTCCCGCGAAGCGGAAATCGCGGCAGAGCTTCGGCCGGCCGAGGGTGACGTCATCATCCCGAAGCATCGCTGGAATGCCTTTCACCAGACCGATCTCGAACTCCACCTCAGAGTGCGTGGCATCGAGACGATCATCATCGCGGGCGGTTCGACCGATGTCGGTATCGCTGCTACCGTGTTTGCGGCACGCGACATGGACTATGGCATCGTGGTGGTGCGCGATGCCTGCTATTCGATGCGCGGCAACAACAACGAGTTCTTCATGGAGCGTGTGTTCCCGCGCATGGGGCGGGTGATGACGGTCGATGAGGCGGTAGCCCTGATGCGCAAGTAGACAGGGGCGTCACGCGGAACAGCTAATCTGCGGAGCTGCTGCGCCCATGCCGACCGAGGACATAGCGGCCATAGGCGGCCGCCGCCGTGTCCCAGACCAAAGAATGATGAGCAGCCGCAGCATGAATGTCGCGGAACTTGCGCTGCAGCTCGTTGCTCGCATAGAGCGCGCGACCGCCGGCGGCATTGAACAGGCGCTGCACCGCGCGCAGGGCGAGCTGGGCGGCGTAGGCAGCATTGCGCTTGCCCTGGAGCTGGGCGTGGCGGCTTACGGTCTCGCCGCAGGCGAGTGTCTGCATGGTCTCCCGGATGGCGCCGAGGTACATGCGCGAAGCGGCCTCCACCTCTGCCGCCGATAGACCGGCACTGATCTGTACTCCCATCTGCTCGGCCACGACGGTCCCGCGCGACAGCCGCGGTGCGGTGTAGCGGAAGTACTCGGTGAGAAACCCTTCGGCGATACCAACAACGACCGAGGTGAAGCTCACGGCGGAGACGCCGCCGCGCGGAAGCTTGGCAACCGGGGCACTGTAGTGGAGTGTGCCGGGAGCCTCTCCCCTGTCGGCAGCCTCCTTGTCCAGAATGCGATGCTCGGGGACGAAGGCATTCTCGACAACGAAGGTCTTGCTGCCGGTGCCGGCCAGACCCAAGACGTGCCAATCGTCGACGAGGGTGATGTCACGCTTGGGGATCAGCACCGAGCAGCCCTGCCTTCTGTCACCGTGCTCGATGTGGCCGCTCGCCATCACCCAGTCGGCGTGATCGACGCCGCTCGAGAACCCGTGCCGACCCGACCAGAGCACGCCACCTTCGACCGGCCGGCCGAGCCCGACAGGTGCGACGGCGTTGGCGAGCTTGGCATTACGGTCGCTACCCCAGACCTCGTCCTGCGCTTGCAGTGTATAGGCGCTGAGTTTCAGCGCGTTGTCGGCGAACACCATGTGCACCCAGGCTTGGGAGCCGCAGCCGCGGGCCAGCGTCTGGCTCACCTCGCACAGCACGTCATAGCCAAGCTCGAAACCGCCATAGCGGGCGGGCTGGCAGATGCGCAGCAGGTCGCCCGCGATGAAGTCCGCGATGGTCTCGTTCGGGCAGCGGCGGAGTCTCTCGGCGGCCTCGGCGCGCTCTTGCAACACGGGCACAAGCGCTTCGGCGCGCGCCAGCAGCGCCTCTCGCGTCGGAGCGTGTCCTTGTTTATCAGTGCTCGCTTCAATCGGCCGCACCGAGCAGTCTCCTGCACTGCAGAGCTGATCACCGTGCCTCGTGCGCTGCGCCGGTAGCGTGGCGCCGGCAGCGGACCTTACGCTCAATGCGGCGGGCGGAGTCAATGGCGCGCACGCAGAGGGTGGTCAGCGGGTGGTCAGGGCGTCGGCGAGCGGGCTTCTGTCGCGCAGGCCCCTCCAGTCGCGGACGACAAGGCGATGCCTGCCCAACGGCTCGATGATGCCGGCTGTACGCAGGGCGCTCATGATGCGGCTCAGGGTATCGGCATTGAGGCCCAAATGGTCTGCCATGTCGGCCCGCGATAGGGGCAAGTCGATCTCCGCACGATTGCTGCCGAAACGGCCATGCCGCATCGCCATGGTCAGCAGGAACGAGGCGACGCGTTCCTCCCCGGACAGTTTGCCGACCATCGCGTTGCTCACGAGGAGCTGCTTCAGGGCGATGGCCGAGAGGCGCAGCAGCAGCCTCAGGAGGTCGGGACGCTCGGTCAGGATCGACTCAAGGGCCTGTGGCCGCAGGCGCCACACCTCGGCCGGCGCGGTGGCGCTGACCGCAAGCCCGGGAAGAGCGGGAAGGTTGGCTGTCTCGAGCACGTCGCCAGGATGCCAGAAGCCGACGATCTGGCGGCGGGGGGTGGCCGTTTGCAGGGCAAGAAGCCCACAGCGGACGAGGCAGGTGCCGGCCGGGTGCAGCGGCAGAAGCTGGCAACGAGCCAGACGCAGCAGGGTGCCGCTCCGCTCGAAAAAAGTAAAGAGTGCAGCCGTGCCAGGCGATGGCGGCGCATCCAGCGCGGGACCTTTGCTTGTGCGTCCCGACGGTACGTCATTGGACAACGCCATGTCGCGCTTCCCGGCTAGCGCGCGCTGCTTGCCTCTCGATCTTTCCGGGCCTCTGCCCCGGAGCACCGAGCAACATCAGACACTGCAAGGCGGCGGCGTCGAGCATCGCCCATACCGGGTACGTCCTATTGTGTCAAAGGGGGTGTTGCAGCGGGGCCATTGCCGCGGGAGCCCAACGCGAAAACTGATCCAGATCAGAAAACCGGGCGTGCATAACTCTGGAGTTCGCTTGCGAAGCAATGTCCCTTGGTGGGTGGCGTCATCCACTGATTCGGCGCGTTTTCCGTCGCCCACCGCTGCCCAGGGAAGCGCGCGTCCGCCTAGGAGGCCCGTTGCCTGTTTCGGCGCGCCCCGCCAGGCGTGCGCGTTTAGGCGTTGCGTCAAGACCCGCAAACCAGATTCGGGAAGTCGTCGCATGATCGTCATTGTCGATGAGCGGGAGACCGTGACGGAGGGCTACGCGTCCTGGTTCGACCGGGAGGGAGTGTCAGCTACCGGGCTTCGCCCGGCCGATTTCGAGAACTGGGTGGAGACAGTATCGGACCCTGACATCTCCTCGGTCGAGGCCTTTCTGCTCGGGGACTTCAGCCAGCGCCGCGCCGTGCCAAGAAAGATTCGCGGACGGTCGCGCGCCGCCGTGATCGCAATGAACGACAACAAGTCGCTCGAGGACACGCTGGAGCTGTTCGCCGCGGGCGTGGACGACGTCGTGCGAAAGCCAATCCACGTGCGCGAGATCCTGGCGCGAATCAAAGCCATTCGCAGGCGCGCGGCGATCGAGCCGGACTGCACGATCATCGGCGACATGCGCGTCTATTCCGACGGCCGGGATCCTGAGGTCCGCGGTGAGGTGCTGCCGCTGCCGCGACGTGAGCGGCGGATCCTTGAGTATCTCGTGAGCAACAAAGGTCGCAGGGTAACCAAGACGCAGATTTTCAACTCCGTGTACGGGCTGTTCGGGGAGGATATCGACGAGAACGTGGTCGAGAGCCACATCAGCAAGCTGCGCAAGAGGCTGCGCCACAGGCTGGGCTACGATCCGATCGATTCGCAGAGGTATCTCGGGTACCGGCTGGTTTACGACTGAGGGGTGGTTTTCCCCCTGCTGGCAGCCTGCAGCAGTTTCGATGAGGCCTGGCAACTCCCATCAAGCGTCAGCTTCGCGCAAGTCGCGCATGGTCCACTTGGAGGGGGAACAGATGCAAGCGGGGGTGGGACCATGGGCCTTTCCGGGATCATGAGAACGAGCGCATCCGGAATGGCTGCGCAGGCCAATCGCTTGAGCACGGTGGCCGACAACATCGCCAACGCGAGCACTACCGGGTACAAACGGGCGTCGACCGAGTTCTCCTCGATCCTGCTGGAGTCGGGGTCGGAGTATCTTTCGGGCAGCGTGAAGACCAACGTCCGTTATGCCATCAGCGAGCAGGGGGCGTTCTCTTTCACCACCTCCGCCACCGACCTTGCGGTCAACGGCAATGGGTTCTTCATCGTCTCCGACAGCAACCAGCAGACGTTCCTCACCCGGGCGGGATCGTTCGTGAAGAACGGTGACGGCGATCTCGTCAACGCCGCCGGATACCGGCTCATGGGCTACAACCTGGCCAACGGCGCACCAAACGTCGTCGCCAACAGCACGGCCGGTCTGGAGGTCGTCAACATCGGCAACCTGGCACTGCAGGCAAACCCCTCAAACCTCGGTACCTTCTTCGTCAACCTGCCACTCAATGCCGCCATCGTCGCGCCTGCCGATCTGCCCTCTGCCAACGCCGCGACGGCCACGTACACCGCCAAGACCTCGCTGGTTTCCTATGACAACCTCGGAAATCTGGTGACGCTCGACGTCTACGCTACCAAGACGGCTGCTCACACCTGGGAGATTGCGGTCTTCAATCAGGCAGACGCCGGCGCAGGCGGCGGCTTTCCCTATGCGGCCGCTCCTCTGGCGACGGAGACCCTCACCTTCGATCCGAACACAGGACAACTCGACGCCGGAAGCCCGACGGGGATCAGCATACCAATCCCGAATGGCGCCACGGTTGATCTCGACATGTCGCAGACGAGCCAGCTTGCTGCGGATTACATCGTGCTCGAGGCGACAATGAACGGCAACGCACCGAGCCAGGTCGAGCGGGTCGAGATCGATGATGACGGCGTGCTTTACGCCGTATTCGAGAACGGCGCGCGAGTGGCCACCTATCAAATTCCGCTCGCCACGGTGGCCAGTCCGGACAATCTGAAGCCGCTAGCCGGAAACGTGTTCGCGCCCGGCATCGATTCGGGCAACGTGCAGATCGGCTTTGCCGGACAGGGCGGGCTCGGCAGCATCGTCTCGAACGCACTCGAACAGTCGACCGTCGATATCGCGTCCGAGCTCACCACCATGATCGAGTCCCAGCGGAGCTATACGGTCAACTCCAAAGTGTTCCAAACCGGTGCGGACCTGATGGATGTGCTGGTCAATCTCAAGCGTTGAGCGCTAGGAGCCGGCCCAGCGGAGCCAGGAAGGTGGTTGAATGACGCTCAGCGCGGGTCTGGAAGTCGCCCGGTCCGGGCTCGCCGTAACGGCAGGCCAGACCGCGGTCGTCTCACGCAACGTTGCCAACGCCGGGAACCCGCTGGCGTCTCGCAAGATCGCCAATGTCGTCACCTCGCCCAGCGGCGGCGTGGCGCTGGCGTCAATCACCCGGGTCACCAACCAGGCGCTGTTCGACAATCTGCTGTCGGCGACCGCGGCATCGAACGCGCAGCAGGCGATCATGGATGCATTAGATCGCCTCGATCAGACCATCAACGATCCCGAACTCGATGCCTCTCCGGCGGCGCTCGTCGGCAAGCTGGCCGATGCCATTCAGCAGTACGCAAGCGGACCACACGATGTCACGCGCGGTCAAGCGGCGGTGGCGGCCGCAAGCCGACTGGCGCAGGCGCTCAACAGCGCGACGCGAACGGTGCAGGACGTGCGGGCGCAGGCGGATACCGACATTGCCAACTCGGTCGAGCGACTGAACACGCTGCTCGCACAGTTCGAGACGATCAATACCGAGATCATCAAGGGAACCCGGGCGGGAGCCGACATCACAGACTATCTCGACGCTCGAGACCGTACGCTGGCGGCCATCTCCGAAGAGGTCGGCGTCAGAACCATTACGCGGGCCGACAACGACATGGTCGTGTTCACGGATAGCGGCGTGACGCTGTTCGAGACACGGGCGCGAACAGTTAGCTTCACGCCGACGCTGATCTATTCGGCAACCACGGTGGGCAATCCCGTCTACGTGGATGGCGTGCCGATCACCGGCAGCGGGAGCATGGCAATCGGGACGGGGCGGTTGACCGGCCTCGTCAGTGTTCGCGATGATGTAGCAGTAACCTATCAGCGTCAGCTCGACGAGATCGCGCGCGGTCTCATCGAGATTTTCGCCGAAAGCGATCAGAGTGCGGTGCCGGCGCTGCCCGACGCCACGGGCCTCTTTACCTGGCCGGGCGGCCCGGCCCTGCCGCCCACCGGGGTCGCCGTCGACGGGCTGGCCGGGGTTATTGCGGTCGCAGCCAGCGTCGATCCGCTCCAGGGCGGGGATCCCGCACTGCTGCGGGACGGCGGCATCGCCGGCCCGGCATACGTCTACAACACCACCGGTGCGGCCGGCTTTGTCGATCGCCTGCAGGAGCTGCTCGACAGGTTTGCCGAGCCACGGGCGTTCGATCCGAGCAGCAATATCGATCCGTCGGCGACGATTGGCGGTTTCGGGGCGGCTTCAGCGGCGTGGCTGCAGGAGGCGCGGCGGTCCGCCTCTGCGGAGGTGGAGTACCGGACGGCTCTGCTCGAACGCTCGGCGGAGGCACTGTCCAAGGAGACTGGCGTCAACCTCGATGAAGAGATGACCCGACTGTTGGAACTCGAGCGCGCCTACCAGGCATCGAGCAAGCTGATCTCCACCATCGACACCATGCTGGGCTCCCTCATCGCGGCGATCAGATGACGGCATGAAGACGACCTTCATATCGACCCAAGCGATCTCTGAATCGACTCGGCTGTCGATTGGCAAGCTGCAACTGAAGCTTGCCAGCGCCCAGAAAGAAGTCGTCACCGGGCGGCTCGCCGACGTGGGTCTCAGCCTTGGATACAAGACGGGTGAGACCGTCTCGCTGCGCCAGGAGCACGAGCGAATTCGAACGATGATCGATACCAACGGCGTCGTCGAGAACCGCCTCGAGCTGACGCAGGCGGCGTTGCAGGCCATCGTCGACGCCGCACAAGATTTCGTCGGCGATCTGCTCGCTGCCCGCAGCAGCGACTCCGGACCCGCTCTGGTGAAGAGACAGGCCGAGATGGCGTTAAGCGGTCTGCTCGACAAACTCAACACAGCATCAAACGACGCCTACCTGTTCGCCGGCATCAACACCGATGTGAAACCGTTGACCGACTATTTTCAGGTTCCCACGCCGGCCAGCCGGCAGTCGGTGGCGGACGCGTTCCTCACCCAGTTCGGCATAACCCAGTCGGACCCTGCGGTGGTCAACATCACGGCGGCCAACATGCAGACGTTCCTCGACACGACGTTCGCCGGACTGTTCGACCCGGCGGCATGGACGGCCAACTGGTCTTCGGCTTCCGACCAGAACGTGCGCAGCCGCATCTCAACTTTCGAGCTGGTCGAGACCTCCACGAACGCCAACGAGGCGGCGATACGCAAGCTCGCCAGTGCCTTCACCATGGTGGCCGACCTCGGGACGGAGAAACTCAATCAGTCGGCCTTCTATGCTGTCGTTGACACCGCTGCGCAGCGGGCAGCCGAAGCCGTGCAGGAGCTGTCCGTCCTACAGGGAACGCTCGGGACCGTACAGGAGCGAGTGTCGATAGCAAAGGAGACCATGTCGGTTCAGGTCGACATCATCGCCGGCCACATCAATCTGCTCGAGGCGGTCGATCCGGCCGAGGCTTCAACCCGCGTCAGTACACTGCTAACCCAGCTTGAGACCGCGTACGCGCTCACCGCGCGCCTGCATCAACTCAGCGTACTCAACTACCTCTAATCAACATACTGGAATGACGACGATGTACCGGTTCAGCTACGCCGAAATTCTCGACGAGGCACCCAAGCAGGCCAGAGATCGCGAGCGCGAGGCCATCGAGCGCTCAATTGAACTGTTGCGGGCGGCGGAAGCCAAGGGATCGGGTACCCGCGAGGCGCTTGATGCGGTGCTGTTCGTCCATCGTCTGTGGGCCGTGCTCGTCGAGGACTTGGCCAAGCCGGAGAACGATCTGCCCAAGTCGCTGCGCGCCGATCTCATCTCGATCGGTCTGTGGATCATGCGCGAAGCCGAACAGATCCGGCTCGGCAAGTCGGAGAACTTCAAGGGTCTCATCGAGGTGTCGAGCGAGATTGCCGAGGGGCTCAGGTGAAGAAGAATATCCACATCTCGCTCAAGGGCGGCGAGAGAATCTACATAAACGGTGCCGTGTTGCGCGTGGATCGAAAGGTGTCCATCGAGTTCCTCAACGACGTTACGTTCCTGCTTGAAAACCACGTGATCCTTGCAGAGGAGGCAAAAACGCCACTCAAGGCGCACTACTTCATTGCCCAGACGATGCTCATTGATCCCACCGGCGCAGCCGCGGCACGCGACATGTTCGCCAGGTCGCACGCACTGCTCATGAGCACGTTCGAAGCCACCGAAGTACGGGCCGGACTCGAGGTGGCGCGCAGCCTGGTTGAAAAAGACAAGGTGTTCGAGGCCCTCAAGGCTATTCGCGCTCTGTTTCCTCTCGAGGACCGGATTCTCACCAGACATGCGTCTGACCAAAGTCAGCAAACCAGGGTGGCATCATGCAGGTGACCAACGCCGTTACAGCACAGGCTCAGCCGAGGCAGGCGGAGGCGCAACCATCGATCTCGGTCGACTACAATGCCTTCCTGAAGCTGCTCATCGCCCAGATGAAGCACCAGGATCCGACCAATCCGATGGAGCCTTCGGAGTACGTCGCGCAGCTTGCCACGTTCTCGAGCGTGGAACAGGCGGTGCAGACCAACTCCAAGCTTGATGCGCTGCTGACGTCCTTTGCGCTGGCTCAGGCAGACGGCATCATCGGGCGGACGGTCTCGTCTGCCGACGGCAGCATCGTCGGAGAAGTGGCTGCTGTCCGGATCATATCGGGCGGAGCAGTGGCGGTGCTCAGCGACGGCCAAGAGCTCAAGCTCGGCCCGGGAGTCACGATCACCTGACATGAACCAGGCCGACGCCTTAGAGATCGTGCAGTCTGCAATCTGGACGATCATCCTCGCCTCCAGCCCGGCCGTCGTTGCCGCAATGGCTGTCGGTGTCGTCATCGCGCTTCTGCAGGCGCTGACGCAGGTGCAGGAGATCACGCTCACCTTCATCCCCAAGATCGTGGCAATACTGCTCATCTCAGCGCTCACGGCCCCCTTCGTCGGAGCGGTGATCTTCACATTTGCCGAGCACGTCTACGGCCGCATCGAGCACGGCTTCTGAGCAGGAAGCGGCCGGCGCGAACGGCACCCTCGCGCAAGGTTCATGGTTCAGTCTGGCGGCGAAGCATCAGCCGCGGGGACGGTCATGGCCGCTTCGTTTGCATCCGTGAAACCGCTCGAGCGATCCGGCGCGCAGGACGTTGGGTTCGCGATCGGCATCGTGTTCATACTGACAGTGCTGTTCCTGCCGCTGCCGGCGACACTGATAGACGTCGGGCTCGCGTTTTCGATCGCCTTCTCGGTGTTGGTGTTGATGGTTGCGCTATGGATTCAGAAGCCGCTCGACTTCTCCGCTTTCCCCACCGTACTGCTGATCGCCACCATGCTGCGGCTGTCGCTTAACATAGCGACGACACGACTGATCCTCTCCAATGGGGCGGAGGGTTACACCGCAGCCGGTCACGTCATTGCCGGATTCGCCAACTTCGTGATGAGCGGAGACTTCGTAATCGGAACGATCGTGTTCCTGATCCTGATTACGGTCAACTTCCTGGTCATTACGAAGGGCGCGACGCGCATTGCCGAGGTCGGAGCGCGGTTCACACTCGATGCCATCCCCGGCAAGCAGATGGCGATCGACGCGGACCTCTCTGCCGGCCTCATCGACGAGAAGGAGGCGACGAGACGCCGGCGCGAGCTCGAGGAGGAAAGCGCGTTCTTCGGCGCTATGGACGGGGCCTCGAAATTCGTGCGGGGCGACGCCATCGCCGGTCTCATCATCACGGCCGTCAACGTATTCGGCGGCATCGTGATCGGAGTCGTTCGGCACGATATGTCGCTAGGTGCTGCGGCCGACGTTTACGTCAAGCTCTCGGTGGGCGACGGCCTCGTCACTCAGATCCCGGCTCTCATCGTGTCACTGGCGGCCGGCCTGCTGGTCTCGAAGGGCGGCACGCGAGGATCGGCCGAGAAAGCGGTGTTCCAGCAGCTCGGCAACTATCCGCGGGCGCTCGTGGTGGCGGCACTCGTCATGTTCCTGCTGGCACTGGCACCGGGACTCCCCTTCCTGCCGTTCGCTCTCCTGGCCGGCACCATGGGTTTCATCGCCTATGCCATCCCCCGGCGTCAGGCGGAAGCCAGGGCGCTCGAAGAGGCAAAGGCGCGCGAGGCAAAGCAGGCCGCGGAGGAAGAGGTGCGCCAGTCGGTGCGCGAGTCGCTCAGAACGGCCGAGATCGAACTGTGCCTCGGCAAGCAACTCTCGAGCGCGATGCTGCCGGCGCATGGGGAACTGGCGCAGCGCGTCGCCAAGATGCGCCGCAAGTTCGCCAAGCAGTACGGTTTCGTGGTGCCCGAGATCAAGCTCAGCGACGACCTCGCAATCCCGCCCAAGTGCTACCAGATCAAGATCCATGGAACGGTGGTGGCAAGCGAGGAGCTCCGCATAGGCGAGGCCCTTGTGATCGTCGGCGACGGTCCGCGACCAGACGTGCCCGGGGACGAGACGCGAGAGCCGGCGTTCGGCATGAAGGCCATGTGGATCCCCGAATCGTTCCTGAACAACGTCAAGCGCGAGGGCTTCACGGCGGTCGATAACATGTCGGTGCTGCTTACCCACCTGGGCGAGGTGGTCCGGAACAATCTGGCGCAGCTTCTGTCCTACAAGGACATGCGCGGCCTGTTCGATCGGTTGGAGCCCGAGTATCGTCGGTTGATCGACGAGATCACTCCCTCTCACATTTCCTATTCGGGCCTGCAGGCCGTCCTCAAGCTGCTGCTCGCAGAGCGCATCTCGATCCGCAATCTGCACCTGATCCTGGAGGCGATCGCTGAGATCGCGCCGCACGCGCGCCGAGCCGAGCAGATCACCGAGCACGTACGGATGCGGCTTGCCCAGCAGATTTGCGGAGACTTGTCCGATAACGGCGTGCTCAAGGTACTGCGTCTCGGCAACCGCTGGGACCTAGCGTTCCACCAGAGCCTCAAGCGGGACGCCAAGGGCGATGTGGTGGAATTCGACATCGATCCGCGCTTGATCGAGCAGTTCGGAGCAGAGGCGACTAAGACGATCCGCAGCCTCATGGATCAGGGTCACAACTTCGTGCTGGTGGCGGCGGCCGATGCGCGCCCCTATGTGCGCATGGTCACCGAGCGGCTGTTTGCGACACTACCCGTTCTTTCCCATGTGGAGGTCGCCCGTGGGGTTCAGATCAAATCGCTCGGGACGATCTCTTGACATTTCTGAACTCGGAAACCGTGCTTCTCGTCTTCCTGGTTTTTTGCCGGATCGGCGGTTGTCTCATGCTGATGCCGGGATTCTCCAGCACGCGGGTGCCAGTGCAGGTCAGACTGTTCCTGGCTGTTGCCATCACGCTGGCAATGACCCCCCTCGTCCTGCCCAAACTGCAGCTCGCACTGCCAAATGTATATCCGGAGCGGGCGCTGCAACTTATCGTTTCGGAGATGCTGATCGGCAGTCTGCTCGGCTTGATCGGACGCCTGTTCTTCCTGTCGTTGCAGTTCATGGCGGTGGCTGCCGCCTCGTTCGCCGGCTACGGCAACCTGCCCGGTACGCCCATAGAGGATACGGAGCCTTCACCGCCGTTCGCATCGCTCATCACGGTCACCGCGACGGTGCTCATTTTCCTCACCGACCAGCACTGGGAAGTGTTTCGCGCGCTGCTCGCCTCCTACAATGCCCTTCCGGTAACCACTGCTTTCGCCGCCCGGTTCGGCGTGGACCAGCTCACCGACGCACTGTCAGGCGCCTTTCTGCTAGCACTCCAGATCAGCGCGCCGTTCGTCGTCTACTCGCTGATCGTCAATTTCATGTTCGGCATAGCCAACAAGCTTACGCCGCAGATCGCCGTCTATTTCATCTCGCTACCGTTCGTGGTGGCCGGCGGTCTCTTCGTGCTCTATTTCACCATCAGCGAATTTCTTCGCCTGTTCATCACCGGTTTCGCAACCTGGCTTGCGGGAGCCTGATACCCCATGAGCGAACGGGGCCGAAGAGCGGAGCGGATCGTGGCCGTGCATCGGCAAATGCACCGCGCGGAGACGTGGAAGCTTGCAGAGCTGCAGCGGAGACTCGCTGAGATCGAAGCGTCCAAAATCGCACTGATCGGTGCGCTCAACAGCGACGAGGCGCTGCACGGCCTCTTCATCGACGCCATGGCTAGGCGTTTGCGCTTTCTGTCAGAGGAAGCGGCTCGCATCGCCGGCGAGCGCGATCTGCAGTCGCGAAGGGTGGTGGAGCGGCTGCGACATGTGCGGCTTGCGGAGCGGCTCAGCTCCATACTCGACACGCAGGAGCAGCGGGTGGAGATCGGCAAGGAGTTGGCGGAGACGATCGAGCACTTCCTCAATCGCGCCAGCGCAAGGCTCCCGTAAGTTTGTCGCGGCACGTTGGGCAGAGAACCCACAGATTCGCGGGCGGCGACGTTGGCCATCAATCCTCCAGGCGACATCGTACTCAGCGTGGCTCGCGCAGCCGATCCCTTGAGGTATCAGGCGGCCAAGGAGCGCCTCACGCGAATGGGGACTGAGGCCGCGAGCGATGCGGATCCGAGAGTGCCTTCCCCGACTCTCGAGGCCACGAGGAATCCGCGGCCGGCGGGTGCAACGCAAGCGCTTCAGGCGGTATCGCTGCCTGCGGCCGACCAGGCGCCCAGAAGACTGCGCGGGGCGTCCGATGCGCTCAGCCAGTTCGAGGCGTTCGTGCTGCAGACGTTCGTGCAGGCGATGCTGCCCAAGCACGCCGACGGCGTGTTCGGACGCGGCCTTCCCGGCGAGGTGTGGAAGTCGATGATGGCCGAAGTACTCGCCAAGGAGCTTGCCGAAAGCGGACGAGCGGGCATTGCCAAGCAGATTGCCGAGCGTGCGGGTGTGCCGTCTGCTGCCGGCCCTGGGTCGGCGCTGCAGAACACGCTCGCCTACCTTGCCATTACGCCCACCGATCGGAGCTGATCCCATGTCGAATGCCTCTGCCGCTGCACTTCCGGCCGGCCTTCACGACTATGGGGCCGGAGGGTTGGCGTTCACCAACCGTGCGTGGGCGCAGGCCGGCGGTCGCGCCGTGGAGGAGGCCCAGGCGGCCACCAGCAGCCATCTCGAGAAAGTCATCGAACGGCTGGAGGCGGTGGTCGAGTCGGAGACGGCGGCTCTGCGCAACCGCGTCAAGGCCGACTTCAACGACTTCAATCACCGCAAGAGCCTCGGCCTCCTCGAACTCAGCCGAGCCATGCGGCACCAGAACGCAGCGATGCTCGAGGATGCGGTCCGCAGACGTCTGGAGCGACTGAGGGCCAGTCTCGAAACCAACCGGGCGATGCTCAAGCTGCATCTGGAGGCGGTGCGGGAGATCGCCTCGATCGTTGCCGAGACAATTCAGAACGCCGAGTCCGACGGTACCTACTCGCCGGTGGTAAAGAACGGGCAGAACAGGCCATGATCAAGCTCATTTTGGTTGGGGTGTGGGCCTGCGTGGTGACGCTCGGCTCGAGCTATGCGGTGGCGTTGTTCTCCGCCTCAGGCGGCGGGCACGACCGTGACAGCGTTGACAAGGGGCATGGGGCCAAATCCGAAAAGACCGTGGAGCACCTGCGGCCGAGGATGATCAGCGTCCCCGTCATCGCGGAGGGGACCGTGCAGGGATACGTGGTCGCTCAGTTCGTGCTCAGCGTCGACGGCAAGGAACTGAGGCAGCTTGCGATGCCGCCGGAGCCACTGTTCCTCGACGAGGCGTTCAAGGCAATTTACGCCGATGAAGCGATCGACTTTCGTCGCTTCCGCAAGCAGGACCTGCCGGCGCTGGGTAAGCGCATACAGGCCGGTGCGAACAAGCGCTTCGGTACCAACCTGATCCAGGACGTGCTCATTCAGGAGCTCAACTACGTACCCAAGGACGAGGCACGGGGCCGGATCGCACAGTAGGGTGCGGTTTCAGGTGGAAAGCGCCTGCGCCACGTCTTGGTATGCGTCCTGGCTCGGGGGCGAATCAGGGCTCTGTTTCAGGATCTCGTAAATCTTCGGGACAATCTCGATCGCCTTGTCGAGAGCGGGGTCTGTACCATTGCGGTACCCGCCCATCAGGCGAAGGTCCCGCGTGTCCTCGAATTGAGCGATCATGGCCTTGAGCCTGATCACCAGTCTGCGCTGCTCGGTGGTCCAGACTTGGTCGGCAAGGCGGGATACCGAGGTCAGCAGATTCACGGCAGGATAGCGTCCCTGGTCGGCAATGGCACGATCGAGCACGAGGTGGCCGTCGAGCGTACCACGAATGCAGTCGGCGACCGGGTCGTTGTGGTCGTCCCCATCGACCAGAACAGAGTAGACGCCGGTGATCGATCCGGTACCTTCCTCGCCCGGACCGGCTCGCTCGAGCAACTTCGGCAGGTCGCTGAATACGCTTGGCGCATAGCCACGCGCGACCGGAGGCTCGCCCGCGGCCAGGGCAACGTCGCGTGCTGCGTGCGCGAAGCGGGTTACGGAATCGAAGATGAGCAAGACGTTTTCGCCGAGGTCGCGGAAACTCTCGGCGATGCACATGGCGGTTTTGGGGGCAAGCCTTCGCATCATGGGGCTCTCATCACCTGTCGCGACCACCGCCACGGAACGGCCGCGATCCTGACGCAGCGCATCTTCCAGAAACTCGCGGACCTCGCGGCCACGCTCGCCCACAAGGGCAAGGACGACCGAGTCGAATCCGCGGGCGCGCGCCAGCATGGCGAGCAGCGTCGACTTGCCGATGCCGGAGCCGGCGAAAATGCCGAGGCGCTGGCCGGCACAGAGGGGGGTGAAGAGGTCGATCACCCGTATGCCGGTCGGCAGGCGCGTTCGCACGCGCTGGCGGCGCATCGGCGGCGGGGGCTCGCGGTCCGCAGGAATGGCGCTATTGCCCTGGCGGAGCGGGCCCGCGCCGTCGATCGGACGTCCTAGGGCGTTGATGATGCGGCCTTTCCAGGAGGGATGCGGCGCTACCGAGAGGAAGCCACGGCGCCAAGCCGTGGTCGAAAGGCCGGCATTGGTCGTGGCCTCGAACAGCTTGACAGTGGCACCGTGCTCATCAATGCGCACGACTTCGCCAAGCTGCGGGCGGTCGCCAGCGGCGAGGTCTATGCACTCGCCGAGCTTCAGGAACTGCGAGAGACCCGACACGCGGCAGTAGGCCGGCGTCACCTCGGTAACGAGGCCCCCGATGCGAACCTTGGACAAGCCGGGCTCGGTCGTGGCGAAGATCCGCTCCAAGGCTTGCAAAGCGTGCGCCGGACCTTCAAGGGGTCGTTCAGGAACGTTCATCGGCTTGGCGAACCGAGCGTGGCGATCGCCTCCTGCAGGGAGGCTTCGGAATCAGTGATGGCGGCGGTGACCGCCTCGAAAGCACGCGTCACAGCGATAAGTCGGGCAATCTCCATAACCGGATTGACGTTGGAGCGCTCGATGTAGCCCTGCGCCACGCCCACCCGGGCGAAATCCAAGGCGGGCGTGGCCGGCACGTCCGGTATCACGCCCGAGTTCTCAAATCGCGACAGGTTCGCCTTCTCGTCGATCGTGAACAGGCCGAGAGCGCCGACCTGATTGTTGTTCTGGGTGATCATGCCGTCGCGTGCGATGCGTGGCGGGCCGGCGTTGGGATCGAGCAGAATAGGGGCGCCACCGACGTCGAGCACGGGAAAGCCGTTGAGCGTCTGCAACTCGCCCGTTTGAGCCATCTGGAAGCGCCCGTCGCGCGTGTAGACGGTGCCAGCGGGTGTGCTGATGGCTAGCCAGGCGTCGCCTTCCACGGCCACATCGAACAGATTGTCGGTCTTCACGATCTCGCCTGAGCGGCGCGAAAGGTACGGCGTGCCAGGGGAGGCATAGCTGACCGGATCGAGGGACAGCTCCGACAGCAGGGTCTCGAACTTCACCTCCTCGGCGCGGAAGCCGGCGGTCGAGGCATTGGCGACGTTGTTGGCGATGGTCTCCAGCCGCTTTTGCAGGGCCATCTGCGCGGATAGGGATACGTAGAGGTTGGATTGCATGCGCTATTGCCCGCCGAGCTTGAGGTTCTGCAGACTGGCCAACAGCCCGGAGCCCAGCCCGTACTCGATAGGCTGACCGACGACGATCGTAGGAGTGGCCGGGGGCCGGGTGGGGTTTTCGATCTCCCACAGGCTGGTAAAACGGTTGAGGAAGGTGCGGAGCTTGTCCGGATCCCTCAGGTCGGCCAGGTTCAGGCGTTCCTCGATAAGAGCAGCCTGCCGGTCGATATCAAGGGCGGAGGTGGCGGCGGGGAGGCCGAGCGCGACCTGCGTCACCTTGAGGAGTGCGGAGTCGGCGAGAATGGCGAGCGCGCCGGTGATGGTGGGCGCCTTGCGCTCGAAGTAGAGGGCGAGCCTCACGCCCTGGTTCAGACGGCCGCTGTCCTCCTCCAAGGTCTGGCGAACGTACTTGTCGACGGTGCCCTGCCGGGTGCGCTCGAAGATGGTCGTCACCTCACCGTGACGGGCGAAATTGAACGTCTCGGCGAACTCGCGGTAACGTGGATCGGTCAGCTTGTTAGCAAGGCTATCGCGGTCGTCGAGGCCTTCGGTCAATACCTTGCGTATGAAACCCTTCGCGAAGGTCATGTCCTCAAGGCCGAAGGCCTTCATGGCGAAGGCGAATATGCGCTGGTCGCCGAGGAAATCGTCGATCGACCGAATCTTCTCGATGTTGGCGAGGTAGTACTCGGTTTCGCGCGCCACCTGGGGTTTGGCAGCGGTCACGCTTAGGAAGCGTGGAAGGTCGCGCGCGATCTGCATGTAGCTGGCGGTGGTCGTCAGCACGGCAGTGGCCCCTCCGATCACTGAGTTTATGCGAGCGTGCCGCGCCGGCCTTGCCTGAGGCTGGCGTCGCCCTCGGTGGCCCCGGGGGGAATGAGGCGCGCCAATCAGGCTCGCACAAGGATGAAGCGCTTTAGAGAGAACCAGAGCAGGCGGCAGACGGGGACAGGCACGTGACCATCATCGTCGGGCTGATCATCACGCTGGGATGTCTCCTGGGCGGGTTCGTCGCCATGGGGGGCCATGTCTATGTGATCTGGCAGCCGTGGGAATACGTGATCATCTGCGGCTCGGCGCTTGGGACGTTCGTCGTCGCCAATCCGATGAAGACGATCAAGGACACCGGCAAGGGCGCCGTCGAGGCGTTCAAGAACGCCATCCCGACGAGGCGCGAGTACCTCGATGTGCTTGCCGTCCTCTATTCGCTGATGCGCGAATTGCGGAGCAAGCCGCGCAACGAAGTCGAGGGACATATCGACAATCCGACCGAGTCCCCGATCTTCCAGCGGTTTCCGAGCGTCCTCAAGAACGGGGACCTGATGGCGTTCATCTGCGACTACTGCCGACTGATCATCATCGGCAACGCGCGCACGCACGAGATCGAGGCGCTGATGGACGAGGAGATACAAACCATACGCAACGACAAGCTCAAGGCCTACCATTCGATGGTTACAATCTCGGAGGCGTTCCCAGCGCTTGGCATCGTGGCTGCCGTGCTCGGCGTCATCAAGGCGATGGGTGCGCTGGACCAGTCGCCGGAGATCTTGGGCCATCTGATCGGCGCCGCGCTGGTCGGTACCTTCGCCGGCATATTCTTCTCATATGCCGTGGTTTCACCGATCGCAAACAAAATAAAGACGGTGCGCGAGAAGAAGCTGCGCCTCTATGTGATCGTCAAGCAAACGCTGCTCGCATTCATGAACGGGGCCATGCCGCAAATCGCGCTGGAACACGGACGCAAGACCATCTCAGCCTACGAACGACCGTCGATCGACGAGGTCGAGCAGGAGACGTTCGCGGTGAACGCCGGTGGCGACGTCGAGCAGAAAAGGGCAGCGTGAGCGACCATGGCTCTTCAGGGCACGCCGGCGGCCTCGCGAAAGGACAACACCCAGGAAGGTCCGTTCGGACCGGCGCCGAATCTGGTCGAGCGCATGCCGATGCTGCGCGTCGTGCTCGAGCGTCTCGCGGAAATCTGCGGGGAGAATTTGCGAGGCGCGTCGAGCCAGCCGGTCCACATCCTCCTTAAGGGCATCGACGTGGGTCCCGTCGGGGACATGATTGCTGCCCTCGACGGTGCCTCCATCGCCGGTGTCCTCAATACGCCGAAATGGGATTCGCGCCTTCTTGCGGTTGCCGACCGTGCGGCCGTCTTTGCGCTGATCGAGATGTTACTCGGCGGTGACGGGTCGCAGCCTCCATACTCGATTGAGCGACCCCTCACGAAGCTCGAGACGAAGGTGATGGGCGCCTTCTTTCATCGTATGGGGCAAGCACTGGGCACGGCCTTCGCCCAGATCGCGGCGACGGCAGTGGTCGTCGAGGCGTGTTCGGAGCGCTTCGACTTCGACGCGGTCGGCGGCCGCAGCACGCAGGTGGTCGTCGCCAGATTCCGGGTGGAAGTGTGGGACCGTGCCGGCGAGTTCCTGCTTGCAATCCCTCGAGCAGTTCTCGCGCCAATGCGGGAGACGCTATCGCGGGCGATGGCCAAGGACGCACCGAAGATCGATCCCGTGTGGAGCCAGAGAATCCAGAGCGAGATCAAACGCACCAGTGTTTCCATCAGGGCCGTGCTCGACGAGCGCTGGATCACGCTCGCGGAAGTGGCCGCCCTCAAGGTCGGTCAGGTGATGCCGCTCAACGCGACGCCGAGCAGCCGGGTGCGGGTGGAGTGCAACGACCAACCCCTTCTGTGGTGCCAACTCGGCAAGTCCAACGGCGTCTACACGCTACGTGTCGACGAGTTCATCGATCCGCAACAGGAGTTCATGGACGACATCCTGTTCGGATAGCGGGCGCAGCCATGCAAGCAATGAATGGGTGAGAGAGATGTCTAATCCAGTATCCGCGGTGAAGCCGGCGACGCCGGGGGAGGACTTCGCAACGGAGCGGCCGTCACCGCTCGATCAACTCGCCTCCGGCGGTGCAGGACGCCCCGCACCGGAGGCGGCGGCGCCGGCGCGCAACCTGGACATGGTGATGCGCATCCCGGTGTCCGTCAAAGTCGTACTCGGCGCCGCCACGATGCCGGTCGCGAACCTGGTGGCGCTCGGCAGGGGCGCGGTCATTCCTCTCGATCGCCGCGTCGGCGAGCCGGTAGACGTGGTGGTCAACGGTCGGATCGTGGCGCGCGGCGAAGTGGTGGTCATGGACGAGGATGGCTCGCGCTTCGGCGTATCTCTTACGGAAGTGGTTGAGCCGGCAGGTCCGCACAAGCCATCCTGATCGAGCTGCTATGAACGCGAGCGCTCAGCCCAAGCCTGCGCCCCCGCCAGCTAGACCCCTAACCGGGCCGGAAAAGGTCGCAGTCGTGTTGCTCGCGCTCGAGAAATCGCGTGCAACCCAGCTGCTCAAGCGGTTCGAGCCGAACGAACTGCGCCTTATCACCAGGGCGGCGGCCCAGCTGCGGCCGGTGGGGGCCGCCGATCTCGAGGCACTGGTCGAGGAGTTCGCCAAGCAGTTTTCGAGCGGCGTCAACTTCGTGGGCACACTCGAGGAGGTCGAAAAGCTGCTGGCCGGGGTCATGACCGAGGACCAGATCGCCGAGGTGATGTCGGACGAGCAGCAGCGAAAGGACGTTCCGGTGTGGGAGACGGTTTCCGCGTTGAAGCAGGATGTCATCCGCTCGTACCTGTCCAACGAACATCCCCAGGCCGCCGCGCTCATCCTGTCGCGGATCGACTCGGCATCGGCGGCGAAAATCGTCGCCTCGTTCACGGCCGAATTGCGCAACGGCCTGCTGTGCCGGATGCTCGGCATTAAGTCGGTGGCCGATGATGTGATGCGCGTGGTCGAACGAGTCGTTTACGAGGACCTGACGGCGACCGCCGCCGCGGCTGGAGGCGATGCTCATGTCGGCGTCGCCGACATCCTCAACAAGCTCGACAAGGCGCAGACCGACGACGTGCTCAAAAATCTGCTCGAGCAGAGGCCGAGCGATGTCAAGGTGTTGAAGGGCATGTTGTTCTCGTTCGAGGACCTCGTGAAGCTCGACGCTAAGACGCGGACCACTCTGTTCGACCAGGTACCGATCGACCGCTTGGTGCTGGCACTCAAGGGTACCGAGCCGGAGTTCCAGGGTGTCATCCTTTCCTCGCTGGCCTCCCGCTCCAAGCGCATGGTCGAGGCGGAGTTGCAGGCGGGAGGCTCCGCCTCGCCGCGCGAGGTGTCGGAGGCGAGGCGAGCGATCGTCGACATCGTGCTCAAGATGGCGGCCAAGGGTGAGATCGTGCTCGATGCCGGAGACGGCGGCGGCGAACCGGCGCCCGGCAGCTGATTGGAATTGATGCCGAATGTCTGAACCACACGACAAGGAAAGTAAGACCGAGGAACCGACCGAAAAGCGGATCCGCGATGCCATCGAAAAGGGCAATGTTCCGGTTTCGCGAGAGGCCTCGACGTTCGCATCGCTGATCGGAATGCTGGTCGTCGCGAGCTTGTTCTTAGGCGGCAGCGTGGCACAACTTCAAACCTCGCTCGCCTACTTCATCGACAATCCCGGCGGATGGACGCTGGAAAACGGCAGCGATGCAGTGGAGCTATTCCAAATCGTGGGGCTCGAGGCGGGACGGCTGCTCGCGCCGGTGCTGGTGGTGCTGACGCTGGCCGGCATCTCTGCCTCCCTGCTGCAGAACTCGCCGAGCCTCGTCGTCTACCGGATCCAGCCGGATGCTTCGCGAGTTTCCCTCGCGAAGGGTTGGAGGCGCGTGTTCGGCATTCACGGGCAGGTCGAGTTCCTCAGGGCGGCGTTCAAGTTCGCGGTCATCTGTGTGGTGGCCCTCGTGCTGCTGGCTTCGGCCCAGTACGACACGCTGAATGCAATGTACACGGAACCCTCGGCACTTGGCGAGCTGATACTGGACATGGCAATCCAGGTCATGGCCGGTGTGGCGGTCGCCACCACCGTGCTCGTCGCGGCCGACCTGGTATGGTCGAGGGCGTCCTGGCAGCGCAACCTCAGGATGACCCGCCAGGAGCTCAAGGACGAGATGAAACAGGTGGACGGCGATCCCATCGTCAAGGCGCGCATGCGGTCGTTCGCCCGCGACCGGCTGCGCAAGCGCATGATGGCCCAAGTGCCGCGGGCGACCCTTGTCATCGCCAACCCGACCCACTACGCGGTGGCGCTGCGCTATGTGCGAGAGGAGGGCGGTGCGCCCCTCGTGCTGGCCAAGGGCAAGGATTTGATCGCGCTCAGGATCAGACAGATCGCAGAGGAACACGGCATCCCAGTGGTTGTCGACAAACTGCTGGCGCGGTCGCTGCACGATGCGGTCGAAGTCGACCGTTTCATACCACCTGAATTCTACAAGGCTGTCGCTCAGATCATCTTTTTCCTGTTCTCGCGCAGAAAGCAGCAGGCATTGCGAGCATAGAGGGTCTCATCATGCGGAAGCCAGGGAACAAGACAACGCTCGAGCGCGAGAAGGCGCTGGCCGAAGGCCTGCGAGAGGTTGCCTCAGAGCTCAGGCTCGTGGAGGCGAGCGACTACGTCGCCTTCATCAGAACTGGGCAGTTCGCGAATGTCAGCAGTCTGGTCAGCTCCTCGACGGAGCTGTTCTTCAAGCCCGGCACAGTGCGCTTCGGCTGTTCCGGCGACGTCGATCTCAGGTGGGACGGCACGCCTTCGATCACGCTCGACATGGAATTCAGCCACATGCGGGTGAATGTGCACTTCCGCCTGCTGCTCGAGGCACTGCAGGCCGGTGTCGAGATCGACTACATAACCTTTGAGGGTGCCTCGGCCGATGCCGATGAGAACACGCAGCGCCTCGTCGCTGCGATCGCGGACGCGCGACTCGTGCCGGTCTCCGGCAAGGCGCAATAGGGTGAGATGACCTCATAGTTCGGGTCGTTTTTCGCCGAGCAGGCGCGCAAGCACCGTAATCCCGCAGCTCCTCCCACAAGCCTCGGACAAGATTGGGGGGCTATGAAGCGATGGCGGCAGATGCGGGGGCCGCTCGACATGGATTCCATCTACCTGTTTGGGCTCGCTTCGCGGCATAATCAGTGGTTGGCTGTCCGGCAAGCGACCATCGCCGGCAATATTGCGAACGCGAACACGCCAGGTTTCAAAGCGCTCGACACGCAGCCGTTCGAGGACGTGTTGCAAGCGACGGCGCTTGCCATGAAGGTGACGAGCCCCACCCATCTTGCGCCGAGCCAACGCAGCGTAGCCGTCACAGAGGTGGGCGCGGATCAGGGCTGGGAAACCAGCCATTCGGGCAACACCATCAGCCTGGATCAGGAGCTGCTCAAGGCCGGCGAGGTGAATCGCTCATTTGCGCTTAACGCCAATGTCCTCAAAGCCTTCCACCGCATGTTGCTGATGAGTGTGAAGGGATAGCGTCATGACCGATCCGCTCGAGGTTACGCTCAAGGTCGCGGCATCCGGCCTGCACGCTCAGTCGCGGCGCCTTACCGTGGTTTCGCAGAACCTTGCGAACGCCGAGGCGACAGGGAAAACACCCGGCGCCGATCCCTATCGTCGGCAGACGATTAGCTTCAATAGTGAGTTCGACGAGGTCATGGGCGCCAACCTGGTAAGAGTAGAGGGGATCGACCTCGACACCGCGCCGTTCCGCATCGAGCACAACCCGGGCCATCCCGCGGCCGATGCCAACGGTTACGTCAAGCTGCCCAACGTCAACATGCTGGTCGAAATGGCGGACATGCGCGAGGCCAACCGGTCCTATCTTGCGAACCTACAAGTGATCAAGCAGGCGCGGGAGATGATCTCGATGACCATCGATCTGCTGAGGAGCACGTGATGATCGACCCGGTTGGGCTGGCGGCGAAGGCGGCCGGCGCGGGACCGGTACAACCCGTGAGCGCGGCGACCGTGGCTGGTGCGACGCGCACGACGGCGGTTGAAGGTCCGTCTGAATTCAGCGCCGCGCTGGCCGAGGCGGCTGTCGACGCTGCCAATGTGCTCAAGGCTGGCGAGGCGGCCGCCATCTCCGGCATCCGTGGTCAGGCATCCGTGCAACAGGTGGTCGAGGCGGTCATGGCCGCCGAGCAAACGCTGAGCACGGCGATCGCCATCCGCGACAAGGTCGTGTCGGCGTATCTCGAGATCAGCCGCATGCAGATATGAGGTTCGGGCCGTGAGAGCACTCGCCGTCGCCGCAACCGGCATGAATGCCCAACAGCTCAACGTGGAGGTGATCGCGAACAACATAGCGAACATCAACACGACCGGGTTCAAGCGCGCACGAGCGGAGTTCACCGACCTCCTCTATCAGGTCGAGCGCGCGGCCGGCACGCCCAATCGAGGCGGCGGCGAGCCTGTGCCGGAAGGCGCCCGCATCGGTCTCGGGGCGCGCACGGCGGCGGTGCGCAATCTGCACCTGCAGGGTGCCATGACTAACACCGGCAACAAATTCGACCTCGCGCTCAACGGGCGCGGCTGGTTCCAGGTGGCGGGCGCGGACGGAGAGACATTCTACACGCGGGCCGGCTCGTTCAATAAAAACGCCACCGGCCAGCTCGTCACAATCGATGGCTATCTGGTGCAGCCGGCGATCACTGTTCCGACCGAGGCGACCGAGGTGATCATCAACGAAACCGGAGAAGTGTTCGCCCGCGTCGCCAACGGTGAGCTGCAGAATCTCGGCCAGCTCACACTCGCCAACTTCGCGAACGAGGTCGGCCTCGATCCCTTGGGCGGCAACCGTTACCGCGAAAGCGCAGCCTCCGGTCCGCCGGTGATCGGCGTGCCGGGCGATCCGGGATTTGGCACGGTGCACCAGGGCTATCTGGAGAACTCGAACGTCGATCCGGTGAAGGAGATAACCGAGCTCATCTCGGCGCAGCGCGCTTATGAAATGAACTCGAAGGTCATCCAGGCGGCAGACGAAATGTTTGCCACCATCGCAAAAGGAATTCGCTAGCAGGAGGGAAGCCGTGCGGCTCGGGCTTGCATCGCGGGTGGCGCAAGCGGCGCTGGCAGTCGTCTTGTCTCTGGTCGGTGCGTTGCCGGCAGGCGCGGACGAACTCGAGCTGCCAGTGCCGCGGGCCGCCATCTATCCGGGCGACGTGATCGGCGAGGACCTCATCTATGGGCGAATGTTCATCGCGCACACGGTGACCCGCTCGTCGGTGTTCGAGGCGCGCGAAGACGTCATCGGCAAGGTGGCACGCCGCACGTTGCTGCCGGGCCAGCCGATACCAGTGTCGGCGGTACGCGACCCTTACGTGGTGGTGCAAGGAAAGCAGGCGCTGATCGTGTTCAAGACCGCCGGCCTCACAATCTCCACCTACGGCATGCCGCTGCAGTCGGGCGGCACCGGCGACGTCATCTCGGTGCGCAACATCGACAGCGGTCTCGTCGTCAAGGGGCGGGTTGAGGCCGACGGCAGCATCCGCGTGGATGGCAAATGATCTGGCGGTTGCTATCGGTCCTTTTAGCATGCCTGCTCGCAGCTGAGGCCACGGCGGCGACGCGCATCAAGGACATCGTGTCAGTGCAGGGCGTGCGCGCCAACCAGCTCGTCGGCTACGGGCTGGTGATCGGTCTCAACGGTACCGGCGATAGCCTGCGTAACTCCACCTTCACCGAGCAATCCATCCAGGCGATGCTCGATCGGATGGGTATCAACGTACGCAACACCAGGCCGCGCACGCGCAACGTTGCCGCGGTGGTGGTGACGGCGGAGCTGCCCGCCTTCATCGGCAGAGGGTCGCGTATCGACGTCACGGTATCCTCGCTCGGGGATGCGACGTCGCTGGCTGGCGGCTCGCTGGTATTGACGCCGCTCTACGGCGCGGACAACCAGATCTACGCGGTGGCGCAGGGGCCGCTGGCGGTGACCGGTTTTGCGTCGCAAGGCAAAGCCGAAACGCTCACGCAGGGCGTGCCGACATCGGGACGCATCCCCAATGGCGCGCTTGTCGAGCGAGAGGCGCCGGGCAACTTCTCCGAGGAAAGGGTGATCGTGCTCGAGCTGCGCAACCCGGATTTCAAGACGGCAGTGCGTGTGGCCGACGCCATCAACACCTACAGTCGGCATCGGTTTGGGCAACGGGTGGCGCGGGACGAGGACCTGCGCAGGGTCATCCTTCACAAACCGGCCAGCGTTGGTGCAGCACGCTTCATGGCCGAGATCGGTGAGTTGCTGGTGCAGCCCGACGTGCCCGCGCGCGTGGTCATCGACGAACGTACCGGCACAATCGTGATCGGCAGCGACGTGCAAATCTCGACGGTGGCGGTGGCACACGGCAACCTAACCGTGCGCGTTACGGAGAGCGAAAGAGTCTCCCAACCGCTACCTTTCTCCGAGGGCGAAACAGTGGTGTCGCCGGAGACCGTGGTCGAGGCCCACGAGGAGGGGGGCAATATCGCCATCGTCAAGGGTACCAACCTGCAGACGCTGGTCGGCGGCCTCAACCGCATCGGGCTCAAACCCATGGGAATCATCGCCATCCTGCAAGCGATCAAGTCGGCAGGAGCGCTGCAGGCCGAGCTGGTCGTGCAATGACCCGCTCTCCCGTCATGCTTCGTCTGCGGCAGGGGGCGATCGGTGCTCTCGTCCTGCTGCTTGCAGCCGCGTCGGGTGCTGCAGCCCAGCAGGGCTGGGCACCGGTCGTGGTTCGTGCGCCCGATAGGGGCATTGTTCAGCCGCCCATTCCATTCAACGATGCGACACGCTTCGAGCGGCCGCCGCAAGTCGCCAAGGCGACGTCCGTCGAACCCCCGGCACTGCCGCAACGGCCGCCGCCATTGGAGGTACGGACAGCGCAGAAAGCACCGCCGAATGACACGGCCGGGGTCGGTACCATGGTTCCCGAGTCGGGGGTCAAGCACGAAGGTCCTACGCCGACAGAGTCAACCAAGCCGCTCGAGGAGGCAGGGCCTGGAGCGGGCCCGGCGCAGCTCTATTGTGCCAACATCGCGGATGCGGCGGCGGACGCCAGGTTTGCTTGGCAGAAAAGGACGCTCACCGAGGTCCAGAAGGAGGTTGAGAAGAGCATAGCGAGGCTCGAGGCGAAGATTGCCGAATATCAGAAGTGGCTCGCCCGTCGCGACGAGTTCTCGAAGAAGGCAGAGGAGAGCTTGGTAAACATCTACTCGCGCATGCGCCCGGACGCTGCAGCCTCGCAGCTCGTCAAGCTGGACGAGGAGACGGCCGCCGCGCTGCTGCTGAAGCTCGATCCGCGGATCGCTAGCACCATCCTCAACGAGATTCCTCCCGCGCAGGCCGCGCGGTTGGCAGGCACCATCTCCGGTGCCGCGCGGACTCCCAAGGAGAAGAAATCGTGAGCAGGGTCAGTCTTCCAATCTTTGCCGCTCTACTCGCGGGGTGCGCCGTCAACGCCAGGGACATCGGGCGTGAGCCGCACCTCACGCCGGTCGGCAGCGGGCTCAACGCGGAGCGCGTGCCGGTGCTGAGCCAGCCGGCCGACGGGCCGGTCTATGTCCGAGGCAACTCATTCTGGCAGGACAGCGCCGCAGACTTGTTTCGCGACCCCAGGGCGATGAAGATCGGGGACGTGATCACGGTCAAAATCGCGATCAAGGACAAGGCCAGCCTCGACAGCACCTCCAACCGAGCGCGCGACTCCAAGAACAGTCTTGATTTCGGTCAAGCGTACGACCTCAACACCAATCTGCTGAAAGGTAAAGGCGCGGGAACGATAACCTCCTCGATCGATGCCAAGACTTCGACCAAGGGCGAGGGCGAGGTTACGCGCTCGGAGACTATCGAGCTGCTGGTGGCCGCGGTCGTTACCGACGTGTTGCCCAACGGCAATCTGGTCATCAGCGGCAGCCAGGAGGTGCGCGTCAACTTCGAGGTGCGCGTGTTGAGCGTCGCCGGCATCGTGCGTCCACGCGACATTTCAACGGACAACACGGTTTCCTACGACAAGATCGCGGAAGCCCGCATCTCCTACGGGGGGCGCGGGCGAATAACGGAAGTGCAGCAGCCCGCCTGGGGCCAACAGCTTCTCGATATCCTCGTGCCGTTCTGAGGTGGCGGTACAGCGACATGGCAGGCCAAGAGAAATCACCACCAGCTCCCGTCTCGGCGGCGGAACCCCAGCCCAAAGCCTCATCACCGATAGCGCTGGTCCTGCCCCTGCTGATCGTGACAGGACTTGCCGCCGGCACGGGCGCCGCCATTGGCCTCATCCTTCCTCAGCAGAACCAAGAAGTGCCGTCGGCGCAGGCGGGGCATGGCCAAGTGACGCCCGACAAGGACAGCGGCCGGCGCGCGGCTGCCGGCGCCAGTCTGAGGGTGCTGCCACCGGTTACCACCAATCTCGTCGGTCAGAAATCGACCTGGATCCGGTTGGAGGCGGCGATCGTTCTCGAGGGGGAGCCGCCTGCGGACATCGATGTCCTCGGCGGCAAGATCGCCGACGACATTCTGGCCTTCCTCAGAACGGTCCAGCTTGCCCAGATCGAAGGCCCGAGCGGCCTTCAGAACCTGCGCGAGGACCTCAACGACCTGGTTCGGATCCGCAGCGCCGGCAAGGTTCGCGAACTCGTGCTGCAGTCATTGATCGTCGAATGAGCAAGATCATTGCAGCATCGGTCCTTCTCGTGCTCGGCTCGACGGAGGCCGCCGCCCAAATAAAGGGGCTCGAAGCCCTGGTTCCACACGGCGACGCAACGGCAGCGGGGCGAATCATTCAGCTCGTGTTGCTGATAACCGTGCTGTCGATCGCACCCGGTTTGCTCATCATGGTCACGTGCTTCACGAGAATCGTGATCGCACTGTCCTTTCTCAGGGCCGGGCTCGGCTTGCAGACCACGCCAGCCAACTTGGTGCTTATCAGCCTAGCGCTGTTCATGACCTTCTACGTCATGGCGCCCACCTTCGACCGCGCCTGGCAGTCGGGCCTAGCCCCGTTCATGGAGAACAAGATCAACGAGGAAGAGGCCTACGTTCAGATCACCCGACCCTTCAAGGCCTTCATGCGTGCAAATGTGCGGGAGAAGGACCTACAACTCTTTCAGGAGCTCGCCACTCAGAGCGGCCAGCAGCCGGCGCAGAACGACGATATCGAGTTGCGCGTGCTCATCCCGGCGTTCATGATCTCGGAACTGAGGCGGGGGTTCGAGATCGGCTTTCTTATCGTGTTGCCATTTCTGGTCATCGACATGATCGTCGCCACGCTGACCATGTCGATGGGAATGATGATGCTGCCTCCTACTGTCATTTCATTGCCATTCAAAATCCTGTTCTTCGTTCTGATCGATGGGTGGAATCTGCTGGTCGGCGGATTGGTCCGATCGTTTGCCTGATCGCGCCTCGTTAAGAGGGCGGCAACGATCTTGGACTAATTGTTACCGCCATGGCAGGTGGGACCCGAGCGCACGCGGTTCCATAGGCATGATGCCGCTCTGCCATACCGGCCGATCCGGTATGTCATTCTCCCACCCAGCCACCGAGGGACGTCCCCATGAGTAGCATCAATACCAACGTCGCAGCCATGACGGCGCTGCAGACGCTGAGCATGACCAACAAGGCCCTGACCGAAACACAGAACCGGATATCGACCGGCCTCAGGGTCGCCGACGCATCCGACAACGCTGCCTATTGGTCGATCGCGACCACGATGCGGTCGGACAACTCGGCGCTCTCCACCGTGCGGGATGCGCTCGGGCTCGGCGCCGCCACCGTCGATGTCGCCTACACCGGCCTCAACAGCGCCATCGAGGTCGTGGACGAGATCAAGAGCAAGCTCGTGGCGGCCCGCCAGCCGGGTGTCGACCGCGCCAAGATCCAAAGCGAAATCACGGAGTTGCAGGCTCAGCTGCAAGGTATCGCCGACTCGGCCACTTTCCAGGGTCAGAACTGGCTGTCGGTCGACTCCGGAGCGGCGAGCTACAACGCCACTAAGTCGATCGTGGCATCGTTCACGCGCGACACGGCCGGCACCGTCAGCATCGACACCATCGATATCGACATCACGGCAACCGAGCTCTACGACGCCAACGACCAGAGCGGCATCATCGACCAGGACCGGACGGTTAACGCGACCACCTTCAAGGTGTCTACGCTCGACATCTCCGCTCTCACCGACTCAGCAGCCGATATCCAGACGCTGGAGGATTACATCACCGGTGTTGATGCGGCGATCACCGACATGACCGACGCGGCCACCACGCTCGGCGCCGCCAAGTCGCGCATTGACATCCAACAGGACTTCGTGAAGAGCCTGATGGATGCGATCGACCGCGGCATTGGCCAGCTCGTCGATGCGGACATGAACGAAGAGTCCACCCGGTTGCAGGCGCTGCAGGTCAAGCAGCAGCTCGGCATCCAGGCGCTCAGCATCGCCAACTCGTCGAGCCAGAGCATCCTTCAGCTCTTCCGCTAATACAACTTACCTCGCACAAGGCTATCCCGACCGGTCGCGCCCCCGCCAGGGCGCGGCCGGTCTGCTTCATTTGAGAATCATGCTCCGCGCAAGGTGACACCTCCACACTGGTCTGCATGGACGAATCGTGATCCGATCGCGATAGTCGTAGCGCGCGTGTCGTCCTCCACGGCGTGATGCCCTCAGCCGGAGCGGCCAGGGCTTCAGATGTACCCTGCGTGTTCCGACACGAGGCCCAAGCGAGGCAGGCATGAGCAGCATCAACACTAACGTCGCAGCTATGACGGCGCTGCAGACGCTGACGCGGACCAACAAAGAACTCACCGAGGCGCAGACCAGAATCTCAACGGGTCTGCGAGTTGCGGATGCTTCCGACAACGCCGCCTACTGGTCGATCGCCACAACCATGCGCTCCGACAATGCGGCGCTCTCAACGGTGCGCGACGCGCTCGGCCTCGGCGCGGCCACGGTGGATGTCGCCTACACCGGTCTCAACAGCGCCATCAAGGTCGTGGACGAGATCAAGAGCAAGCTCGTGGCGGCCCGCCAGCCGGGCGTCGATCGCGCCAAGATCCAAAGCGAAATCAAGGAGCTGCAGGCACAGCTCCAAGGCACGGCCGATGCCGCCACGTTCCAAGGCCAGAACTGGCTGTCGGTCGATTCCTCCGCCCCCGGCTACAACGCGACGCAGTCCATCGTATCGTCCTTCACGCGGGCAGGAGGTGTCATAACGATCGGCATCATCGCCATCGACATCACGGCGACCGAGCTCTACGACGCCAACGACCAGAGCGGCATCATCGACCGGGATCGGACAGTTAACGCGACCACCTTCAAGGTGTCGACGCTCGACATCTCCGCTCTCACCGACTCAGCAGCCGATATTCAGACGCTGGAGGATTACATCACCGGCGTCGACGAGGCGATCACGGATCTCACCGATGCGGCTACCACGCTCGGCGCCGCCAAGTCGCGGATCAGCCTACAGCAGGATTTCGTCAAGAGCCTGATGGATGCGATCGACCGCGGCATTGGCCAGCTCGTCGATGCGGACATGAACGAGGAGTCCACCCGGTTGCAGGCGCTGCAGGTCAAGCAGCAGCTCGGCATCCAGGCGCTCAGCATCGCCAACTCGTCGAGCCAGAGTATTCTGCGCCTCTTCCAGTAGCAGATCCTCATCACGTACCGGCCTAGCCGCAGCCGGCCGCGCTTCGCTCGGAGCGCGGCCGGTTCGTCATTCTCGCACAAGGTTGCCCGGTGAAGATGGTCCGATCCTATTGGCCGAGGTCGGGGGGCTCGGATGATCGGGCGCGAACAACTGGCGCGACTTTGGAGCAATCTCCTCGCTCTTGGAGCGAGGCGTCTTGCTGCGCTCGCCGTGATCGGAATTGGCGTGTTCGCCGCGGTCGGTTTCGGCAGCTATTACCTCAGCCGGCCGGACTACGAAACGCTCTATGTTGGCCTCAACGCCCAGGACGTGAGCCGCATCGGTGCGGCGCTCAAGGAGGCTGGTATAGCCTTCGACGTCGGTTCCGACGGAACCAAGGTCCTGGTGCGCCACGGCCAGACGGCGCAAGCGCGAATGCTGCTCGCCGAGAAGGGCCTGCCGAGCAGCGCAAACTCGGGTTACGAGTTGTTCGACAAGCTTGGGCCAATGGGCCTTACTTCCTTCATGCAAGAGGTGACGCGTGTGCGGGCCCTGGAAGGAGAGATTGCACGCACGATCCAGGCCATGAAAGGGGTGAAGGCGGCCCGCGTTCATATCGTGCTGCCCGATTCCGGATCATTCCGCCGCACGCCGCAGCCGCCCTCCGCGTCGGTCGTCATTCGCACCGAATGGGCCGGCGATGCGTCCTCGGCGCAGGCGATTCGGCACCTCGTCGCGGCGGCGGTACCCGGCATGAACGTCGACCAGGTCACGGTCCTCAATACCGATGGCACCGTGATGGCGGCGGCCGGCGATCCTGAAGGCGCGGCCCCCGGAAGGATGGCTGCACTCGAAAAGAGCGTTGGCAAGGAACTTCAGCACAACGTGCGCAAGACGCTCGCGCCGTATCTCGGCCTCGACAACTTCGAGGTGAGCGTGGCGGCGCGAATCAACACCGATAAGCGGCAGATCAACGAGACGGAGTACAACCCGGAAACGAAGGTCGAGCGCTCCGTGCGCGTTGTGAAGGAGACGGGAAGCTCTCAAAACGTGAATAGCCGCGCGGCGGCCAGCGTCGAGCAAAACCTGCCTGCCGATCAACCCTCGACAAGGTCGGGGGACCAGTCCTCGCGGCAGAACGAGCGCCGCGAGGAACTCACCAACTACGAGATGAACACCAAGACCATCTCGACGCTCAGCGACGGCTACAAGATCGAGAACCTGACCATAGCCGTCGTGATCAACCGCAAGCGGCTGCTCGCCTCTCTCGGCAAGGACGCCGGCCAAGAGGCAATCGATCGCCAGCTCAAGGAGCTTGAGACCCTGGTCGGTTCGGCCGCCGGGGTCGACGCCAAGCGCGGCGACCGGGTCACCATTGCGGCGGTCGACTTCTTCCGCAACGAGCAGCCGATGGAACCGGTGCCCTCGCCAGGCATCCTGGAACTGCTGCTCGGGCAGCTGGGCAGCTTGCTCAACGCCGGCGCGATCGTCATCGCTACCATCATCCTGATCTGGTTCGGCTTGCGACCTACGGTACGAGCCATTCTCGAGCAGTCCCCACCGAAGCCGATCGCCGGCGGCGGGCTCGCGGTTGAGAAGTCGGGCACGGCACAGTCCATTCCGGGACCCAGGCCGCTCGGGGAGTCGGAGCCCAACCTCATCGCAGACCTCACGAGCAGGCTTGGCCGCACGCCGCAGAAGCGACTCGAGCAGATGGTCGACCTCGATGAGGATCAGGCGGCCGCCATTCTCAAGCAATGGGTGCGAGGGGCTGGACGGGCATGACCGCTATTCCCGTTGCAAGCTATTTGGTCGAGTTCGGTTCCAGATCGCGCGCGGACGAGCCTGCAGACGACGCGGCCGGGCGCTTGGAAGAGGCGTACGCGCGCGGCATGGCTGAGGGTAAGGCCGCAGTGAGCCGTGAGTACGAGGCCGAGCTGGAACGGCGCAACGAGGCGTTTGCGCAAAAACTCGCGAGCGAGCGCAAGGAAACGGCGGAAAGACTTGCGGAACAACTGGCAGCGGGATTGCGCAGTATCGAGGAGAGCATTGCCAACAGCCTTGCCCACGTTCTGGAACCGTTCCTTATCGCCGAGCTTCGCCGGCAGGCTATCGACGAGCTGGTGGGGATCATGCGCGGGCTCGCGGCGAAGGGCGGAGGTATCAGCCTGGAGGTCTGCGGGCCGGAAGGCCTGCTCGCCGAGTTACGAGGGCGGCTCGCCGACGACGGCCTAACGGTCAGGTTCACGGCGGGCGAGACCAGCGACGTGCGCGTCCATGCCGATCAGACCATCCTCGAGACGCGGCTTGGTACGTGGGTCGAGAAGATCAAAGGGGCTGTCCGTTGAGCACCACAGAGGATACCAGCACGCAGGAACTCGTTATCATCCGCCGGCGCGCCAACGGCGAGGACGCTGCGCACAAGGGTGGCGTCTGGAAGATCGCGTATGCGGATTTCATGACCGCGATGATGGCCTTCTTCCTGGTGATGTGGCTGATCAATGCCTCCGACAAGCAGACGCTCATCCAGGTCGCCACCTATTTCAATCCGTTGCGCCTTACGGACCGCGTGACAAGCACACGTGGCGTGCACAACTTGGAGTCGGGGGCGCGCGGACAGGAAGAAAACTCGGGAAACGCCAAAGACAAGGCTGGCACTACGACTTCCGACAAGAAGGCGGAAGCGGGTACACCGACGCAGACTGAGGAGGCGCTGTTCAAGGATCCCTACGGCATCCTCTCGAAGCTCGCCGTGCAGGCCAAGCGCAACGACGCCGAGGATCAGTCACGGCCGGCACCGAAGATCGAGATTGGAGAAAGCCTGACCGCCGGCGAGGCCTACCGCGATCCCTTCGAGCCGCAGTTTCGAAAGGCGCCGCCAGGCAAGTCGCCCGAAGGCAAGACTGCCCCCGGGTCGGCTAGGCCCGAGGCTGGCGCAACCGCCGCTCCCCTTGCTCACGGCGCTCCTTCGGATGCGCTGGCTTCGGCGTCAGCGCCTGTTCCATCGCCGCCAGCACAGTCCGTAGAGCCAGAGCAGGCCAATCGGAGTCAGGCCGGGAGCTCCGCCACCCCAGAAGCGGTGGGCGGAGCTCCTGATCGCGACGCCGCCGGTCTGCAGGCAGCGTGGCAGTCAGTGCGCAAGGAGGCGCAGGAGCAGGCCGCGGAGCGTGCGAAGATCGAGCAGGAAATCAAGGAGGCGGTGCAACAGGCAGCCCTCGGCATCGTTCCCAACATCGACGTGACTGTCACCGAAGACGGAGTGCTGATCAGTCTCACCGATCGGTTCGATTTCGGCATGTTCCGAATCTCGTCGGCCGAGCCCCGGCCCGAGACGGTCGTGGTGATGGAAAGAATCGCCAGGATCATAGCGCCGCGCGGCGAACCGCTGATCGTGCGGGGGCACACGGACGGCCGACCCTTCAAGTCCGGCACTTACGACAACTGGCGACTCTCAACCGCCCGGGCACACATGGCCTATCATATGCTGGTGCGCGGCGGAGTCTCCGAGCAGCGGTTCGAGCGCGTCGAGGGCTACGCGGATCGCAGCCTCAAGGTTCCCAACGATCCTGGGGCGGCGTCCAACCGCCGCATCGAAATACTGCTGCGCAGGCCGAAAACATGACGCGCATCCAACCACGCATCGCTGTGATGTTGGCGCTGGCGGCCTTCGTGCACCACGGCGCCGCCTCAGCCCAGGCTCAGCGCATGCCGTTCGAATTGGTGCGCGCCCTTCGTGCCGCTCAGGACAGGATTGCGCATGGCGATGCCGCTGCCCAGGAGAGCCAACGACAGCTCCTCACCGCAATCGGCGCGCAGATGAAGCGCGTCGACAGTGCAGCCTGGAAGGACCCGCGCAATGCGCGGGCTGCGGTCATCTACGTGCTGAGCGGCGGCGATCCCTCTGTGTTGGAGACCCTGCACAGGCGCGGCGCGGTTGGCGGGCTCGAGGACAATCTGGTGAGAGGTGCGCTCGGTTACAGCCTGGGCCGGAGCGCGGAGGCAGAACTGCTGCTCGAAATCGATGCGCGGCAGCTGGATCCCGCCATGGCAGGGCACGTCGCACTGGTGCAGTCTACATTGGCTCTGCAAAAGGATGCTGGGAAGGCGCTAAAGCTGCTCGACCAGGCGCGACTCAGCTCACCTGGCACGCTCATCGAGGAGGCGGCATTGCGCCGTCAGGCGTTCCTGGCGCTCGCAGCAGGCGAACGAGACCGCTTCGAGGCGGTGTCGTCGCGCTACCTGCGCCGGTTCGGCGATTCGGTATACGCGGCGAGTTTCCGGCGGCAGTTCGCCACCGAGGTCGTCGGGCAAAAGTACGCCGTGGATGCGGCGCGGCTCAAACGCATCGAAGCGATTCTTGCGGTCCTCCCCGTCTCGCAACGGCTCGACATCTATGTCGCAATAGCGGCGGAAGGCGTGGTGCGCGGCAAGGTCGAGGCGACCATCATGGCGGCAGCCCGTGCATCGGAGCTCGCCACGCAGGGGAGCAGGGCGAAGGCGCGCGCCGAGCTCTACAAGGGTGCCGCTCTCGTCGCCAGCGAGGAGCTTCCCGCCGGCGTCGCCGCTCTAAAGGGACTCGATGCCTCACAACTCGACAGGGCAGACCGCGAGCTCCTCGACGCGGCTTTGGTCCTGTCGGACGAGATCCGGCGATGGCCCGATACGGCACATGCGGCCGGAGAAATACGGCAGATCGAGGCCAAGGCCGCAGAGGCCGAGCGCCCGATCGTGCTGGCGACCGCCAAGGCGCTGGCGGCCGCGCGGAGCCTGAATTCGCGGGTGGATCAACTGCTGGGCGGGGCGGTCAAATGACGAGAACAGACGCGGTCGCGGAGCAGGCGATCGCAGCAATCGACGCTGCGGCGCGGCGTACGAGGGATGCCGACCGAATGGGCGAACGCGGCGCTGATGGACTCCAAGAGCGCGACGTATTCTCGGATGTGCTGAAACGAATGGTGGAAGGGGGCTTCTCGCTGCGCGGGCCGCTGTCGGCGGAGGGGAGTGGGACATGCGCATCTCAGGGCGCGCGTGGAAGGCCCCTCGTCGGTGCAGGGGATGGCCACGAACTGCATCAGCCGTCGGCCACGGAAGAAGGTGGTCCGGCGCCCGAGCTGCGAGCAGCGGAAGAAAACGTGCCGGCGGCCAGGAACAACGGAGTCGGGGAGCTTCTTCAAGCTGTGGTCGGTGTGCTGGTGCCAGATAACGTGCGGGCGGGGCAGCCGGCCGAGCTGATGCCCGGCGGAAGACCGGAAGTCGGTCCAGCAACGCTGCAGGAGATTCCGTCAGCAAGGACCCGGCTGTTCGAAGGCCCCGGGATGGGCGTCGCCAACACCGAGGCCGAGGTGAGGGTCTCTGTGATCACCCGGGAGACCCACTACGCCCCGGTCGCACCGGCCTCCCTATCGGGTCCTGCCACTGAAAGGGCGGTCATACCGGCGAACCTCGGCACAGGCCTGTCCGCACACATGGCTCTTAGCAGCGCAGATCGCTCCGCGTCGGCCGAAAACCCGCCCAGTGCCGAGGCGGTGCAAGTTTCTGGCGCTGTCGATGTCACGGCGCGCTCGCGAAGCGGCGTTGCCGGCGAGGAGTCCGAAGACGGCTTCCGGCACAGGATGCTCGCCACGCAAGAGGCAAAAGTCGGAGCGGAGGACGGGCAGGATGCAGAACCGGCGGGACGGAAGGCGGCCCCGGCGGCAGCGGCGGGCGAGGCGCGCGTTTCAGGCGTCGGGTCGCCACAGTCGGCGCCAGCTACTCCGGCCGCATCGGTGCTTCCGCAGGTGGTCGACCGAATCACAACCATGCTCAGCCAACCGAGTGGCGATACGCCTGATACCTCCGCCAAAGGCACAACCGCCGCAGCGCCTTCTGCAGGCTCGCAGCTCAAGGTGCTGCGCATAGAGCTCCAGCCGGCCGAGCTTGGCACGATCGAGGTCCATCTGTCGTTGCGGGAGGATGCGCTGGAGCTCAAGCTCGACGCATCGCGGGCGGAAACGGCCACGCTTATCGCCAGGGACAAGGACACTCTGGCGAACATGCTGCGGTCAGCCGGTTACCTCATTGATGGCCTCACGGTGCAGGTCGTTGAGTCGGATCGCGGCGTCAATGCCGGAATCCAGCCCGGCGGCCATGGCATGCAGACATCGTCGCAAAGCATGGGGCAAGCCCACACAGGCAGCTCGCAACCGGACGGGCGGTCGGATCGGACAGACCGGCAGCCGCAACACAACGGTCAGGGACCCAACTCCTTCGAACAGGACGAACATGCTTCCGATCAGCGCAACCGGCGTCCTGCTGACGGCGCTCTTTACGTTTAGTGCGATGTGCCCCGCCGAAGCCGAGCCCAATGCGTGCGAGCGCGAGATGGTACGCGCGGCTGAGAAGCACGGCGTGCCGCTCGGGATGCTCTATGCAGTGGGTCTCACTGAAACCGGGCGCGGCGACTCACTCAGGCCCTACGCGCTCAACATAGAAGGTCGAGCGGTCTATGAGGTCGACAAGCAGGAGGCGCTCAGGCGTTTCCTGCAAGCGCGGGCGGCGGGTGCCAGACTGATCGACGTCGGCTGCATGCAGATCAACCATCATTACCACTCTCGTCACTTTGCATCGGTCGAGGAGATGCTGGATCCGGCGCGGAACGTCGATTACGGGGCCCAGTTCCTCAAAGAGCTGTATGTGCGCGAAGGGAGTTGGACAATGGCAGTGGCGCGCTATCACGCTGGGCCCGACAACGATGCGGCACAGAAGAAGTACGTGTGCCGTGTGATCGCCAACATGGTGGCGACGGGCTTTGGCGGGTGGACGGCAGAGGCTCAGAAATTCTGCCGGGCCAACTGACGGAATGAACGCGTGGGGGTGCCTTCGGGTGATTTCGGGTGAATGACCATGGCGAAGACCGGACTGCTCGGGCCCTATCCGCTCAGCTACGACGAGATCAACGACAGCGTCGTGCCCAAGATGCCCGGGACCTATGCACTCGGTCGCACGGATTCGTCGGGCCGGTTCTGCGTGCGATTTGTGGGTCGGTCGGACGATGACGTAAGGGCACGACTGTGCGAGTACATAGGCTCCGACAGCCTATTCAAGTTCATCCACTTCCTGACGCCGAAGGCGGCGTTCGAGAAGGAATGCGAGCTCTACCACCAGTTCAGCCCACCGGGAAACCGGGTTCACCCGAGCCGCCCGAGCGGGACGGGCTGGACGTGTCCCTACTGCCGGATTTTCGGTGACTGGGGGCCAGCAGCTCGATGACGTCGTTGAGCGCGGCCTGGTAGCCGTGATGCCAGTAAGCACGCTCGGGCGTGTTGGCGTCGAGGTGCTTTTGGTCCACGTCGGTGTAGGGCGCCTGATCGTCCAGCCAGGCTCTCAGACTGTCCCTGCGCCATTCCAGAAGCGACATGCTGTCGGTGCCCGGCATCGGCCTCACCCGCAACTAACTGGTACCCGCGTCCTCAACTCAGGGCGCATTATAGCTGGACCGCGTTGGTAAACCGCCAATCCGATGCCAGCAAATTTATCGACTCTAGTGCTCTAGTGCGTCAAACCGGTACGCTAGCTTACGCTTCGGTCAGCGATCGCAGGGCTTAGCGGCGAGGTGCTCCGGCAGCCGCCCTTTTTTCGCGCATGGCTTGGTCTATCAGCATGTTAGCGATGGTCATTCGCCGCGTAGCCCGCTCGCGCTCGGAAGGGGCGACCCGGTCCGGGTGATGGCTCATGGCATACTCCCTGCGAATGCGCAGGAGGTCGTCGATGGTGAGCTTTGGCGTGAGCTGCAGCTCCTCGGCCACGATCTCATCCTCCGGTCTCGGGTCCCCAGGAGGTTCCGGGTCGGGCTCGCATGATTCATTGGCGCGAGATTGCTGGGCGCGCGACTCCGCATAGATCCGGGCCAAGATCTGGGAGGGGATGTAGGAGTGCTCGTCGCTCAGATCAGGAATGGCGTCGAGCATTTCGCGCAACTGCTGCTCCGACATCCTGCTGGATCCTGCGCCGCCGTCGTCGGCAGCGCGCTGGAAGGCTTCGAGGATCTCGGTGAAATCCCCCCAAGCTGAAGCCGTAGCACGAGACATGGTCGTAAGGCCTGATGTATGGTCGCACTCGCCGTCGTTCGGAATGTGCGAAGTCATTGTCAGTGTCCGTCATTGACAGAATGTAAAGGCAAGCGCGGAGACACGCTCAAGGTTAGCAGTCGGCGAACGGCGGCCAAGAAAAGCTAGAGGCCGTGGCGGAGTCGGTTGCCCACCTCAGTCGCGAGGCAGGGTACGACGCCAAGCCGTCCCGAGGCTGGATCTGCTCGAATGCGACGGTTGGCGAGCCAAGTTACAGAACGGTCGCCTCAGACGACCGAGATGGTCGTCGCATCGGCGGCTGTGGCCAGAGCGGCGGGCGCAACGCGGAACACGCTGTCCGGGGCGCCGGCCGCCGCCCACACCGTCTCGTACCTGAGCAGGTCGCGGTCGATGAAGGTCCTGAGACGCGTGGTATGGCCAATAGGCGGGATCCCGCCGATGGCATAGCCCGTGACTTCGCGCACGTAAGCGGCGTCGGGCCGCTTCAGCGCCTCGCCGACGGCGGCGGCCACGTGGCTCTCATCGACGCGGTTGGCGCCAGAGACGAGCAGCAGGATCGGCACACGCGAGACCAGGCCCTGGAACACCAGCGACTTGACGATCTGGCCCACCGCGCAGCCGCAGGCTGCGGCGGCCTCCTCGGCAGTGCGGGTCGATCGAGGGTGGGTGACGATCTCGATGTCAAGCCCGGCGGCGCGCGCCGCTTCAAGAAAACGGCGGGCTGCCGGTTTCAATTCAGGCATAAGTGCCCCCGATTGTCGCTTCAATGCTCTTCTCACCGGCTTGGTGCGCCTGCCTGGTCAAGCATTCTCAATGAGCCGTAAGCGTTGGCGCGGCCGGCGCCGAACTCCTCGTCATGGCCCGGTGGTCCCAGATCGTTTGCGGCCGCGGTCAAGGCAAGTCGCGCGGTCTCCGCCGAAAGATGCGGGTTGCGTTCCAGCATCAACGCCACGATGCCACTCACGTGAGCCGCGGCGAAGGAGGTGCCGGAATGGAGCTGGTGAGCGTGTCCGCTCGTCGGTGCAAGAATGTCAACGCCGGGTGCAGCGACAGCAATGTATGTACCGCGGTTGGCTTCCTTGTAGAGGCGATCGGCCGAGTCGGTGGCCGTTACCGCAATCACCTCGCGGTAGGCCGCGGGATAGGCCGGAGGCGCGGCAGGGCCGCGGTTGCCGGCTGCCGCAATCATGATGGCGCGCCGCTCGTACGCGGCCCGCACGGCCTTTTCGATCAGCGGGTCGCGCGGGCCGACGAAGCTCAGGTTCAAGACTCGCGCACCCTGCTCGATGGACCAGTCGAGGCCGCGGAGCAGGGTTGCCGTCGTCGCCGAGGCTGGTTGCCCGCGCTCCCCGGCCTTGAAGGCGCGCACACTGAGCAGCCGCGCCTGCGGAGCGATGCCCTGTACGGTCCCCCGAGCGGAGATGATGCCGGCCACTGCGGTGCCGTGAGGGTCGAGGGTCGCATAACTGTCTCCCACCGCGTCGAAAGATTTGGCAACGGCGGCCACAAGGTCCGGGTGGGTCGGGTCGACGCCTGAGTCAATGATGGCGATAAGCGCGCCGCGGCCGTGCGCCAGGAGATGCGCGGGGCCGGCGTTCACCTTGGCAAGGGCGTACTGGAGTTGCGCCGAATGAATGGCGGGCGTGCCCTCGCTCGTGCGATAAATGTAGTTGGCCTGGGGATCACCGACCCGCGGGTCCGCCAGTAGGGCAGCGACGACCGCGGCAACCGGGCGGCCGTCCGTGATGCGGTAGCGGACGATGCGCAGGTTGAGCAGGGCGAGATCCAGACGCTCGAGAAGCTGCAGGTTGTGGCCCAGCGCCACGGCGTCGTCGATGGTCTGGGGCTGGTTGCGCCCGATGGTGACCAGAACCTCGTCGGGAACATACTCGTCGAGAGCAGTCATAGCCGGAGGGGAGGGCGCCGGTGTCGCCGACGGCAGGTCGGGTCCGCGTTTGATGGTCGGCGGGACAGGCGGGAGAACAGGTCCAGGCACGGCGATGACCGGGGGAGACTTGTCGATCGTGCGGCAGACGCCCTCGAGGAGGGTCTTGCCCGACGGGCAGCGGCATTGTCCTTTGCGCACAATGCCTCCGATACAGGCCGTCGGCGGTATAACGGTGACGACTGCGGGAGGTTTGTCTTTGCAGAGATAAGCGTTGGCGCCGATGGTCTCGCGGATCTTGGACCCCGGACAGACGCACCGGCCGCGGCGCACGCTGCCCCCGCGGCAGGTTATGTCGGCCGTGGTCGATGACTTCGGTCGGGTGGACTTCGGCTGATCCTCGTCGAGAAGCTGGGGGATGGTGAGGATGCCGGGCGTGATGCGGATGCCGATGCCGCCGCGCGGTGAGGATGGTCTCGGGGTCGTGGAGCGCGGCTGATCATACGTCTTCATGTCCACGGAGATGACGGGCTGGCGCACAAAGGCCGGGGGCGGGGCCACGGGGGGAAAGGCGATGGTGGGCGTGGAGGCCAACACCTGGAGCGCGAAAAAGAGGGCCGCGCCTGCGAGCTTCAGCAACCGATGCGTGCAACCAGACGTACCCATTGGCGCCTCCTTCACGCGGTCAGTCTGCCTGCTTCCTGCACGTTTGGTGACAGTCATGTGCCACCGCCACGCTAGCTTGTCGGCATCACCAGCAAAACCAGATTAGCACGCTGGCGCAGAGCAGCGATCTTCCGCTCGCGGGCATCGTTAGCCATGTCCTTAGGACCGATGCGGACCCGGAAGAGTCCCGCTTTGGGTCCGTCGACCACCGTGGCGTCGAGTTCGGTCAGCGCGTCGGCGATAGCCTTGGCCGGAGCGCCATCGGCAAAGCGCACGAGCACGAACGTTCCCTCCGCCGCAGGGGAGGCGGTGCCGGAGGCGGTCTGGTAGCCGGCGTCGCCGCCGCGTGTGAGGAGTGCGCCGATGGCGACGGCCTGCACCAGGATGACAACCGCGGCGGCCGTGGTCGCCCAACGCAGGCCGGCAGGGGCGGGCGCGGCGATGAGGTCCTCCACCCAGGTCTTGGCTCTCGTCCAAAGGCCAGCCGTCGAAGGGCGGCCGATCTCGGCCAGCAGGCGGTCGGCGGCGCGGGCGGAAGGAAGGGGGATCGCCTCGTTGACGCGGAAGGTCTCGTCCAGCTCCTCCTCGATGAGCGTGAGCTGGCTGGCGAGCTCGGGATGGCGCGCAAGGTAAGCCTCCACCCGCTCGCGATCAGCGCGTGCGAGCTTGCCGGTGACGTACCACGGCAGCAGCATCTCGATCTCTTCGCGCTCGGAAAGCGCTTCGCTGTTGTCGATCATGGCCATCCTCGATCCACGCCTCGCAGCTTCATCTCCTCCGACAGCCGCTTGCGCGCATAGAACATCCTCGTCTTCACCGTATTCTCAGGAATGCCGATCGCCTCGCTGATCTCGCTGATCGACAGCTCGTGGTAGTAGACAAGGTCGATGATCTCGCGGTGCTCGGGCGAGAGCACATCCATGCACCTGCGCAGGAGCGCGCCCTTGTCGGCCTTCTGAGCCGTGACCTCGGGGTCATCGCTTGCATCCTTGATGTTGACCGCCTCGTCCTCGTCCCAGCTCTCCTCCTTGCGCTTCCTCAGCGCGCTCGCCGCCCGATGGTGGGCGATGGAGAGCACCCAGGTCGCGGCCGAGGAGCGGCCCTCGTAGTTGGCAGCATGGCGCCAGACCTCCAGGAACACCTCGTTGGTCAATTCCTCCGCGACCGCCTCGTTGCGCACCATGCGCTCAATGAAACGAAACACGCGAGCCTGGTGACGCATCAGCAGGGCGCGGAGCGCGGCCTGATCGCGGGCCGCGATACGCGCGAGCAACTGGCGGTCGTCCGTGCCTTGGTTCATCTGGCCGCCGCCCAGTCCGCTCCACGAAAGCTTAGTCGCCGCTCGCCCGCCGAAGGTTCATCATACGCCCCTGCGCTGGTGCATGGCCCCGCGGGGCGGCGGCATGCAGGGTGCGACGGCAGGATAAGACAGGCCCGGGGTCCGGGCCAGCGCTGCCACCCCCGAACCAAGCCAACGTGCCGATACAACGGCGCATCCGGAGCGCGATCGGATGCTTTGAACCTTTGGCGCGCCCGCTGCGACAGAGCCCTTCGTGGCCGCCAGGAGCGGCATGCAACCCAACGAGGAGCTCGAAGATGATCATCAAACGGTCCGGCGCTGCCCTGAAGCGGATGGCGCTCGTTCTCGGTGCCGGCGTTCTTGCCGCCGGGGCGCTGTCGGCAAGCCCGGCGGAGGCCGGCAAGAAGAAGGTCAACGTCTTCATCAACGTCGGCGGCGGCCCCTACATCGGCGGCTACGGCTACGGCGAGTTCGGCGGCGGCTGCTGGTGGCTCAAGAAGAAGGCGCTCAAGACCGGCAGCGCCTACTGGTGGAACCAGTACTACCTCTGCAAGCTCTACAACTAGCTTGCCCACACAACACGCTGGCATGCCCGCCCGGGTATTCAGGCATGCCCGGTCCGGCCGCTGCCGCTTCCAGCAGCGGCCGGACCTTTTTTGTGCCCGGCACAGCGGCGCCGGCGCCGGTCGTCAGTCTGTTTTCAACCGTGTCCTGCCGCCGGCGGGCCGCGCCCCGCGCCACCGCTGAACCTGTCTCGCCGATGCCGCGACCAAGGCAGTGACGGCAACACATCGAGACGGACCATCCCATGCAGTACGCGGCGGCCGAGACTGCGATCATCGACCAGCTCAAGGCCACCGAGCGGGCGCTGGCAGCAAGTCAGGCGCTGCTTGCCCGAATGCTTCCCGGCTTCGTCATCGAGCGGCTGACCGCCGAGCCGGGGGCGCCGATCACCGACAACTTCGCGGAGGCTTCGGTCCTGTTCGCTGACATCTCGGGCTTCGTCGGCATCGCCAAGCGCCTCGGAAACGAGGGCACGGTGGCCCTGCTCAACCGGCTGACGCGCGCGTTCGATGCGCTTGCCGCCCGGCACGGCGTTGAGAAGATCAAGACGATCGGCGACGGCTACATGGCGGTTGCCGGCGTGCCGCATCCCTCGGCAGACCACTGCGAGCGGCTGGCGCGGCTGGCACTCGACATGCGCAAGGCCGCGGCGAGGATCGGCCGGCAGGCGGGCATTGCGATCAGGCTGCACATCGGCATCGCGTCGGGCCCGGTGACGGCCGGCATCATCGGCGCCGACAGGCTCGCCTACGACGTGTGGGGCGAGGCCGTGAACCTCGCCTCCCGGCTCGAGCAGCTCGCGGCGGCCGACCAGATCCTCCTTTCGCCCGAGGCCATGGAGCAGCTCAGCGCAGAGTTCGTGACGAGCTATCGCGGCCAGGTCGAGATCAAGGGACTGGGCACCGGCGAGGCCTGGGTGCTCGAAGGCGCCGCCGCCGAGGCAGGCAGCGGATATCTCCACTAAGCAGCGCGGCGGGCGCTGGGCCCGCGCCGGCGGCACTCGAGAGCAAGCGTCGCCATCGCCGCCGAGATCGTGCGGTTTGCGCCCAGCTCCGCCACCCGGAATGAGCGGCCTGGGCGGAGCGGTTCTCCGCCGGCGGCAGTCGAACGAGCCCGTGGCGGGGCGGGTATGTGGCCTCGTTCAAAGCCCGCGGCATAAGCCTCCGGCTCACTGGTGGGAAGGGGCATAGCATGCAGCGCGGGAGCCGTTTCGTCAGGGTGGGAGGGCCGGCGCGGGCCAGTCGCACGGCCCGGCTGCTCGGCGGCGTTTACGTCATCTCCGCCATCGTGCTTGGGCGGCGGGCCTTGCCCGAATAGGATTGCGCCCGCGACCACCAGTCCACAGAGGAGGGGCCCAAGGTGGCGAAACGGATGCGCCGCCTCGCCATGGTCGAGGCCTTCAAGGACCTTTCCGCCAGCGAGCACGACGAGCTCGAGAGCCGGCTGCAGCCGATCTCGATTGCGCGCGGCGAGATCCTGGTCCGGCAGGGCGATGTGGCGGACGCCCTCTACCTCGTGGTGTCGGGCCGCTTCCTCGTGCTGCTCGAGGGGCGCGAGAAGCCGATCTCCGAGATCGGTCCGGGCAGCCCGATCGGCGAAATCGCCTTCTTCGCCGGCGGGATGCGCACGGCGACGGTGAAGGCAGGGCGCGACAGCCTGGTGCTGCGACTCACCCGCGAGGACTTCGAGCAGCTTGCCGCCCGATCGCCCGGCATCTGGGTGGCGATCACGGCGGCGCTGGCGCGAAGGCTGGCGGAGACGACGGCTGGCGGGCACGTCAAGCGCGAGGCAAGGCCGCGCACCATCGCCATCTGCCGGGCAGGCGCCGCGCCGGTCCCGGCGGCGTTCATCGACAAGCTGAGGGCGGTGTTCGAGTCGCAGGCGCGCACCATCGTGCTCGACGAGGCGCAGTCGCGCCCGATGTTCCGCAACCGTGCCCTCCGCGACAGCGAGGAAGGCACGCGCTGGTTTAACGAGCTCGAGAGCCGGTGCGACTTCCTGCTCTATGTCGCCGAGGAGGAGCTGACGCCCTGGTCGCAGAAGGCCATCCGCCAGGCCGATCTGGTGCTCTCGGTCGGCCGGCACGGGCCGGGACTGGCCGAAGGCGCGCTGGCGCCAAGCGCGCTGGAACGCTTCGCGGTCGAGCTGCAGCAGCCGGGCAGCGTGCGGCTCGTGCTGCTGCACGGGAGCGCGGGCGGCATCACCGGTACGCGCGCCTGGCTTGAGCGGCGGCCATGGCTCACCATGCACCATCACGTGGCGCTCGATGCCGAGGCCGACTACCGGCGGCTCTTCCGCTTCATCAACGGCACGGCGCTCGGGCTCGTCGCCTGCGGCGGCGGCGCGTTCTCGGCCGCCCACATCGGGCTTTACGAGGCGCTGATCGAGGCTGGGCTGGAGTTTGACATCATGGGCGGCACCAGCGGCGGCGGCGCAATGACGGCGGCCTTCGCGCTCGGCGCCGATCCCGACGAGATCGAGCGGCGCACGCACGAGATGTTCGTCACCCGCAGGGCGCTCGGGCGCTGGACGTGGCCGCGCTACAGCCTGCTCGATCACACCGAGCTCGATCAGGCGCTGGCCCTCAACTTCACCAGCGTCGACATCGAGGACTTGTGGATCCCGTACTTCGCGCTGTCGACCAACCTGTCGCGCAACGCGCGACACTGCCACCGGAGAGGCCCGCTGTGGGAGGCGGTGCGTGCAACCTCGGCGGTGCCGGCCCTGCTGCCGCCCTTCTTCACGGAGGAGGGCGAAATGCTGGTCGACGGCTGCCTGCTCGACAACGTGCCGGTCGAAACCATGCGCTCGCTCAAGTCGGGCCCCAACGTCGTCATCGACTTCAGTCTGCCGCGGATCGACCGCTACAAGGTCGACTACCGCGCGCTCCCCTCCCGGTCGGCGCTGCTCAAGCGAATCTGGAGCCGCTCCGGCCGCCGCGGGCTGCCGCTGGCGCCGACCCCGCATGCGGTGCTGATGCGCAGCCTCATGCTCAACCGGCGCGAGGTCGATGGCGACCTCGGGCCGGAGGATATCCTGCTCAGCCCACGCATTCCCGCCGGCGTCGGGCCGCTCGACTGGCACAAGCATCGCCTGCTGCGAGAGAAGGGCTACGAGTTCGCGCGCGCCGAGCTGGCGAGGCTCAGGGCGGAAGGCCATTCGCTGCTCGCCGGACGCGCACCGACCTAGCCCCGCACGCGGGTGCGGCGGGAGAGGGGCAGGACGGGCGCCGGCAGTCCCGTTCGCTCAGGCCGGGAAGCGCGGAATGGCAGGTAGAAGCTGATGGCCGTAGCCGTTCCAGAAGACGTAGATGACGGCAAACAGAATGGTGGTGAGGATAGCGCCGGCAAAGGCGCTCCGTCCGACGAGGGCCTGCCCGATCAAGGACGAGATGAAGGCAAGACCGCAGAGCAGGCCAAGCGACGTCGGGTTGATCGCATTCCAGATGGCATCCCAATCAATTGGCGGCATGGCCTGCTCCTTCCCCGATCTTCACGACTACAGAGCGCCCGCATCGCAGAACTCGGGCGGCGCGCAACCGACAGGGCCAAACCTCAACCCTCGTACTTGAACGAGAGCTTGAGCTTGGTGCGGTAGGCGGTCACCTTGCCGTCCTCGATGACAACGTCCTGCTCGACCACCTCGGCGATGCGCAGGTCCCGCAGCGACTTGGAGGCACGCTCGACCGCGGTTCGCGTGGCCTTCTCCCAGGACTCGCTGCTGGTTCCCACAATCTCGATCACCTTATAAACGCTCTCAGGCATAGCAGCCTCCTCACGGTGCTGCGCGGCCAGAGGTGGGCGATTTGTGCAGCCCCTGGCCGCGCGATCAAGCACTTCCCATCCGCCCATCCCGCATTGGGGCAGGTCCGCGTGGCGCGTCGGCCACACTCCGCCCTCCGGCAGGATGCCGGCGCCGGTCCCGGACAGCAGCATTGCCGGCGCCCGCCTTGCGCGCGCCGGCCCGCCTGCTCAAACCTTCAGCACCTCCTGCACCCGTTCCGGCGTGAACGGCATATGCCGCAGCCGCTTGCCGGTGAGCGCAAAGAAGGCGTTGGCCACGGCCGCGGCGATGAACGGGTTTCCGATCTCGCCGATGCCGCTCGGATGGGTGTCCTTGTCGAGGAACTCGACGTGGATTTCCTCCGGCATGTCGGACATGCGCATGACGTGATAGTCGTGGAAGTTCGACTGTTCGACCACGCCGCCCTTCACGGTGACGCGCTCGTGCAGCACGCTCGAAAGCCCGTACATGATGCCGCTCTCGACGTTGGCCCTGGCGGCATCGGGCTGCACGATGGTGCCGCCGTCAACGGCGACCCAGACCTTGTGGACGCGGATCTTGCCCGTCCCGCGGTCGAGCGAGATCTCGACCACACCGGCTCCCAGCGAGCGCGAGCGCTCGGTGATCGAGACGCCCAACGCACGGCCCGCGGGGCGCGCCGCCTTCCAGTTGGACATGGCGGCGACCCGCTCGAACACGGCGCGGGCACGCGGGGTGATCGACATGCGTTCGAAGCGGAACTCGATCGGATCCATGTTCTCGGCGCGCGCCATCTCATCCACGAACGACTCGATGGCGAACACGTTGAACACGTGGCCGACCGCGCGCCAGTGCTTCAGGCGGATGCCGTGGCTGGTGCCGCGCAGTTCGATGTCCTGGTTGGGCACCGCGTAGTAGGGGATCTTGATCCCGGTCGTCAGCAGGCTGCCGCCGTCGCCGACCACGCAGTGGCGCCAGCCGGTCACCTTGCCGCTGACGTCGAGCGCCGCCTCGAGACACTGGAACGACTGGGGCCGGAACATGCCGTAGGCGATGTCCTCCTCCCGCGTCCAGATGAGCTTGATGGGCCTGCCGGTCGCCTTCGCAACAAGAGCTGCTTCAGAGGCGTAGTCGCCGATACTGCGCCGGCCGAACCCGCCGCCCATGTAGCACTGGTGGACGGTGACCTGCTCGAGCTTCAGGCCGACCGCCCTGGCCACGTCGCTGCGGCAGCGATCGGGAGCCTGGCTGCCGTCCCAGACCTCGAGCTGATCGCCCGTGGCATTGAAACGGGCAACCGCGTTCAACGGCTCCATCTGGGCGTGGTAGCCGTAGTCGCTGCGGTACTCCGCCTTAAAGGTCCGGGCGGCACCCGCGAACGCGGCCTTGACGTCGCCCTTGGCCTCGAGCGGCTGGGATTTGGCGTTGGGGTCGTCGTGGACCTTGGCGTACTCCTCGGCAAGGGCGCGTTCGGAGTCGAAGCCCTCGGCCTTGGCACCCTTCTTCCAGACAATCTCGAGCGCGTTGCGCGCCGCCATCGCGTGCTCGAACGTGTCGGCGACGACAGCGACGCCGTCCGGCAGGCGGACGGTGGCGACGACGCCCGTCATGGCCTTGACCTTGGCCTCGTTCCAGCTCTGCGGCTCGCTGCCATGCACCGGTGCGTGACGGACGCTGGCGTAGAGCATGCCGGGGAGTTGAACGTCGATGGCGAACTGCGCCGTGCCGTCTACTTTGGCGGGGATGTCGCGGCGCGGCACGGTGTGGCCGATCAGGCGGAACTCGCTCTTCTTCTTGAGCTCGCTGTCGCTCACCGCAGGCAGCGCGGCCGGCACGGTGCCGAAGGCCGCAATCTCGCCATAGGAGAGCCGCTGGCCGTTGGCCGGGTTGACAACGTAGCCCGGCTCGGTCCGGAGCGAGACGGCAGCCACGTTCCACTTCTCGGCCGCATTGGCAATCAGCACCTTGCGCACCTGGGCCCCGGCGCGCCTCAAGTCGGTGTAGTACATCTGCACGGCGCGGCTGCCGACGATGGCCATGCTCTTGCTGCTGCCGGAGCCATAGCCGTAAGTGTCGGCATCGGCCGGCGCGAACTCGATCACCACCTTCGACCAGTCGGCATCCATCTCCTCGGCGAGAATGAGCGGCAGCGACGTCATGGAGCCCTGGCCCATCTCGGCGCCGGCGCTGTAGATGGTGACGATGCCGTCGGGTGCGATGCGCACCCACGGATTGATGGCGCGGGCGGCCGCGGTGCTCGCCTCGGCGGTGTTGGCGGAGAGCAGGCGGATGCCTTCGCTGCCGAGCGCGAAGCAGAAGGTCAGCCCGCCGGCGCCGGCGAGAAAGCCGCGCCGGGACAGCTCGATTCCCTTGTGCGTCATGTCGTTCATAGTCAGGCCTCCCTCGACGCGCGCTCGATGGCGGCAAGGATGCGGTTATACGTGCCGCAGCGGCAGATGTTGCCGTCCATGTGCTCGATGATCTCGGCACGGGTGGGCTTAGGGTTGATGCGCAGCAGCTCGGCCGCCTTCATGATCTGGCCGGACTGGCAGTAGCCGCATTGAGGCACCTGCTCGGCGATGAAGGCTTTCTGCAGCGGGTGCAGGCCGTCACGCGACAGGCCCTCGATGGTGACGACGCGCCGGCCCTCGACCTCGGAAAGCTCAGTCTGGCAGGAACGCACCGCACGGTCGTTGACGTGCACGGTGCAGGCGCCGCATAGGCCGGCACCGCACCCGTATTTGGTGCCGGTCAGCTTCAGGTGGTCGCGGATCACCCACAGCAGCGGAGTCGAGGGGTCGACCGCCGCCGTGGCCCGCTTGCCATTGAGGTAGAAAGAAACCATGGGACCTCCTTGGTCTGGGCAGGTGCCAAACACTACGGCTGCCGCCACGTGGCGCGGTCGGCCGCCTTCAAGCGAGGATCGGGCTTCACGAGCCTCGGGGGCTCCGTCGTCTCCCTAGGGCGAGGCGATCGGGCCGCCTCTTGTTCTTGTGGCAGCATGCTATCCCCGGCGCCAAACACTGTCACGCGAGAGTTTGCGGCGCCATGGCATGTGCATGTGCCTGGCCGGGTTACGACGCGCGGCAGGTTCGACTAGTATTGCGTTCGGCCTGCAGCGTGATACGGGGTTGCGGCAGCCGAAGCCGGGGCGATGCATTTCCGGGGGGACGCATGTCGACGGACAAGGGCCAGCGCGACCGCGTGGCATTCGTGGTGGGGATCGCAGACTACAAGGGCGCCAAAGCGCTCAAGAACGCGGTCAACGATGCGCGCGCGGTCGGCCGCGCACTCGAACGGCTCGGGTTTGCGGTCATGGGCGGCAGCGACGGTCACGGCGAGAACCTGGCGCGGTCGGCCGCCTACGAGAACTTCGAAGCATTCTGCAAAGCGATCAAGCCCAGCGGCACCGCTCTCATCTACTATGCAGGACACGGGCTTCAGATCGACGACCAGAACTACCTGGTGCCCGTCGATGCGCGGCTCGACGGCGACAATCCGCTCGCCGAGCTGGTGCCGCTCAGGCCAATGATCGAACGGGCGGCGCGGGCAGCGGGAAGCGACGGGGTGGTGCTCGCCTTTCTCGACTCCTGTCGCGAGGATCCATTTTCACCAGACCAGATCCGCAAACTCGCGCAAAGCGCGCGCTCGATCGACCCGGTACGCACCGCCGACCACCCCTACTCGATCGTCAACCACGGCTTCGCCACCATGAAAATGCGTCCGGGCGAGGGAGCAGCGCGCAGCTTCATCTCGTTCGCCACAGCGCCCGGCGACTTCGCCTACGATGGTTCCGAAGAGCACAGCCCTTTCACGGCGGCCCTCCTCGACCACATTGGCACGCGCGGGCTTGCGCTCGACGACTTCATCGACCGGGTCGGCATCGATGTGTGGAATCGCGCCGAGCGCGAGGGATGGGTGCAAGACCCCTGGTACGAGACGAACCTCAAACGACCGTTCTATTTCAATCCCCGTACCTTGCGCCCGATCCGCGACCTGGCCCTGCTCGGCGCGGCGGCGGGGCTCATCACCTGCGCCCTCCTCATCGGCAAGGATGCCCAGGTGGGAGACCCCGCCAAGGCGCCGTGGCTGTGGGGTCTCGGCCTGCCGTTCGGATTGGTGGTCGGTTACGGCGCGCTGCGCTGGGGCAGCGGCCGCTGGCTGCATGCCGTGTTCGCCGTGATCTGCACCATGGCAGCCTTCGCGCTCGCGCTCTGGATCATGCAAACGCCGGTGGCGCGCGGGGTGGGTCAGCCGGCCAATGCCGCGGAGCTGTCGCGTCTCGCCCGATTCTTCCACGACCCCAGTCTGGTCGGCATCAGCCTGCTCGCCCTGCTGGCCGGGGTCACCGCGACGGTCGGAACGGCGCTCGGCTGCAAGCCGCAGCTCGGAAGCTTCCGCGGCTTCAGCGCCACCACCGGGGCGCTGTGCATCGGCCTGCTGCTCGGCATCGTCTTCCTCGGCTTCGTCGCGCTCAAGGGCGTGGCCGGCATTCCCGACAACCTGTTGCTCATCGGGCTCGGGACCTTCTGGTTCGCCGTGTTCGGAGCCCAGCTCGGCTTCATCTATGCGCTCTACGTTGCCGAGCATCGCCCCTTCTCGGCGCGCAAGCCGTAACTTTGTAGAGCGCGGGCAGGAAGCGCCATGGCGGCCGAACCGCAAGGCATGCGAGAGGCGGCGCCGGGCGATGGCGGCGACAGAGCGGTTCGGGACCGAGTCTACTCGCACCTGCCGCTGCCGACGCGCAGCTTCGCCGCGAGACCGGCAGCGCAGCTTGCGCTCACGGCAGAGACGCTCGACCGGTTCGCAGCTGGTGCGCTGGCGCAGTACCGGGCGGCGCTGCTTGCGGGCAACGAGGTGCTGGCGATGTACGAGATCAATGAGACGGCAGAGCGGCTCTGCCATTTCCTGTCTCAGATCGCAGGCGCATGCGGCGACTTCACCATGCTCGAGGAGAGCCTCAACTTCGCCTCCGCCGCCGCGATAAGAGCCGTGTGGCCGATGCGGTTTCCTACGCTCGCCTCGGCCACCGCCTACGTTGGCAATCCGCGCGCCCTCGCCGAGCGCGTCTACGGCGACCGCTTCGGCAACCGGCCAGGGGACGGGTGGCGCTATCGCGGGCGCGGGTTCGTGCAGCTCACCGGCCGGTCGAACTACCGCGAGATGGGCAAGAGGCTCGGCGTTCCGCTCGAGGACGATCCCGCTCTCGCCTGCCACCCGGATCATGCGCTAACGATCGCGTGCGAGAGCTGGATGGCCAAGCAGCTCGAAGGCGAGCGCGACATGAACCGCCTTGCTGATCTCAACAAACTCGAGGCGCTCACCTATCGGATGAGCGGCGTGCACAGCGATCTCGACGATCGCAGGCAAGCCTTCCAACGGGCGTGGGCGGTGTGGGGGGAGGGACGTGCGCCCGATCGGGTGCTCGAAACCGGCGTGCTGGACCGTGGCGATCGGGGCGGCCGTGTGGAGGAGCTCAACGCCCGCCTCAAATTCCTCGGCATGTTCGAGGGCATCGTCGCCGAGGCGCCGCAGCACGTGTTCACGACGGCCACCTACAAAGCACTGCGCAAGCTGCAGCAGGGCCGCGGCATCGCCCTCAGCGGCGTTGCCGGGGCCGATACCTGGTCGGCGTTGGACGAGGCCATGGAGCGGGCAATGCGCCGGCCGATGCCGGCCGTCCGCCTGCGCTCGCTGCTCGAACGCCCGCCCCGCCCCGCCGGCCCGATCGACATGGCGGCACGCCGGCTCGCCGAGGTGGGTGCATGGTCCATTGCGCTGGCTTTCTTTGCGCTAACTTTCGCGGCGCTCTATACCTTTGCCCTGATCGAACCGGGGCGCCTGGGTCTTAGTGTCCATTGGCTGCCACTGCTGTTCGCTGGCGCGGTGTTCATCGGCGGCATCGCCATGTGGCTGGCGGCGCGGTTGCCGCAGGCCGGTGCGGGCGCCCGCAGTGGGGCGACATCGACGCGCGGGGGACAGGCAAAGGCGTCGGGAAGCTTCGTGGCCGGGGAGGAGGAGCCGGTGCGCCAAGGCCTGAAGCAGGAGGCGGCCGATCGCCGGCCGTAATGGCGCCCGCCTCGGCAGCGGCCGGAGCATTGCACCTCAGCAGCAACAGTGGAGGGTCAAGTGGAATCGCTGCAGCCGTTCGCCGTCCGCAAGCCGGAGGCAGAGTACGTCATCATCGAGATGTTCGGCGGGGACAACAACCTGAGCCCGTTCGTCACCGAGGATCTGAAGGAGATGGCGGCCGGCATCGGCGGCGGGTTCGCGGTCATCGGACTTGCCGATCTCGCCAACAGCCCCGGCGCCGTGGTCGAGGTGATCCCGGGCGGCGGCGCCCAGGTGATCGAGCAGTCGGGTGAGATCGACACCGGCGATCCCGAGGTGCTCAAACGGTTCGTCGCCCGCGCGCTCATCACCTATCCCAACGCCCGCAAAGCCATCGGTTTCTGGGACCACGGTACCGGCGTGTTCGACGAAACGGACCACAGCGAGAAGCTGCTGACGCGACGCGCACACTCGGTCGCGCGTGAGGAGCGCAGTCGTTCGTTCCCCGCCCGCCGCCTGTTCTTTCCCAAGGAGAAGCTCAAGCGCGAGCCGGCGGTGCGCGCCATGCTGCACGACGACACCAACGGCGGCGTGCTCACCAATCTCGAGGCTGGTCGCATGCTCGCTGCCGCCTTCAAGGCGGCGGGGCACAACGGCAAGGTCGATCTGCTGTTCTCGGACACCTGCCTGAACGGTATGATCGAGGTCGCCGAAGAGCTCGGCACGTTTGCCCACTGCGTCGTCGCATCGGCCGACCTCGAACCTGGCGACGGCTGGGACTACAAGGGCTGGCTCAGCCTGCTGGCGCAGCGTCCCCCTGCCACACCAGCCGACTGGGCGGCTTGTGCGGTGAGGGCATTCAAGTCGGGCTACGAGCCCTATCCCGCCAAACACCCGTGCACACTCGGCGCTTTCCGCACAGACCAACAGATCACCGCCGCTTTCGCCGCGCTGATCAGAGCCGTCAGGAGCGGCGGACATGAGAACTTCTTTCTGATGGATCATGCGCGGGCACGCAGTCAGGACTATGCTCGGCGCGATGCCTACGATCTCAGAGACTTCGCGGTGCAGGTCGAGCAGGTGTTCGGGCAATCCGGCAAGCCGGAAGTCGCGGCGGCGGCGCGCGAGCTGGCGGCCGCGTTCGATGCGGCGCGAGTGGAATGTTGCGCGCTGGGACCGACGGTGGCCCGATCCACCGGATTGGCGTTCTGGTTTCCAAGCTCGCGCTCGGCCTTGAGCCGCGACATGCGAACCTATGAGCGGCTGGCCTTCAGCGGACGCTCGGGTTGGGGGGATTTCCTCAAGGAATTCCGTTGATTGGGGCTTGGCACCGGCGTCCGGCACCGCCCCTGTCCCGGGCGTAACAGCGCGGCGCAGATGAACCTGGCATGAATGGGCCGGGAGAAAACACCGGCCATGGAGAACAGCATGACCCGCATCGCGCTTGCAGTGGCATCGCTACTTGCCGGCCTCGCGGCCGTCGGTCCCGCGCACGCCATCGATCTCAGCCGGCTTGCCGGCTTTGACGCCGAGGAGGCGGGTATCAGCGAATTCGTGCCCGAAGTTCGGAGCATGGCGCGCAATCCCGGCCGGGCGGCACGGGCCCTGCGCGAGCTTAGCGAGGAGCTCGGCGAAGAGGAGGAGCTTTCCACGATCCGGCAACTGGTGGAGGATGCCGTCGGCGAGCCCAAGCCGAAGCCCAAGTCCATGCGCACGAAGTCGAGCGAGCCGCATACCATGGTGGCCTCGTCCAAGGCGGTCAAGAACAGCGTCAAGGAAGTGAAGCGCGGCGAGCCGACGGCCGTAACGGCGGGCGAGCCATCGGGAGGCCGCTCGGTCATCTGCACGAGGTTCGTTCCGTCCGCCGGCACAACGATCGCGGCCGACTGCGACTAATCGTTAGCGCAGGCGCCCGCAAGCGAGGCGGACCCACTTGCCAATCCACCGCCGGCCTGTTCCCCTGGGGCATCAGCAACGCTATGCCCCGAACAGGCCGGCAGCCATGCCATCAACGGTATTCGATTCGGCAATCTTTCGTGACCAGTTCGGCACGCCGGCCATGCGCGCCGTGTTCGCCGACGACAGCTTCGTTGCCAAGGCCACCGCCGTCGAGGTGGCGCTGGCGAAGGTGCAGGGAAGACTCGGCATCATACCGGCGGATGCGGCCGGCGAAATCGCTGCCAAGGCGCGGCCCGACGCCATCGACCTTTCCAGACTCAAGACCGAGACCGATAACGTCGGCTATCCGGTCGTGGGGCTCGTGCATCAGCTCGCCGAGCTGTGTGGGGAGGCTGGGCGCTATCTGCACTGGGGCGCGACCACGCAGGATATCATCGACACGGCAACCGTGCTGCAGGTGAGGGAGGCCTTCGGCCTCATCGCCGCCGACCTGGCGGCGATCGATGCGGCGGTGGCCGGGCTTGCCGCCAAGCACCGGGCGACAGTGATGGCGGGACGGACGCACCTGCAGCATGCGCTGCCCATCACCTTCGGTCACAAGGCGGCGGTGTGGCTCGCCATGATGCGCCGGCACCGGGAACGGCTCGAGCAACTGAAGCCACGCGTGCTCGTGGGGCAGTTGGCAGGCGCAGCGGGCACTCTCGCCTCGCTCGGCAGCCGGGGGCTCGAGGTGCACGATGCGCTGATGGAGGAACTCGGATTGGGGGGCCCCGCGATGCCATGGCACGCGGCGCGCGATGGTTTGGCCGAGGCGGTGGGCTGGCTCGGGCTTGTGACGGGCAGTCTCGCAAAGATCGCTACCGATGTGATGCTGCTGATGCAGAGCGAGGTCGGCGAGGCGTTCGAGCCGTTCGCTGCCGGGCGCGGCGGCTCGAGCACCATGCCGCAGAAGCGCAACCCGATCAGCTCTGAGCTCATCGTCGCACTCGCCAAGGTGGTTCGCCAGCAGGCGGGTCTCATGCTCGATGCCATGGTCGCCGACCACGAGCGGGCGACGGGAGCTTGGCAAATCGAGTGGGTGGCGCTGCCGCAGGCCTTCATCGCGAGCGCAGGGGCGCTCGGGCAAGCGCGGTTCATGCTGGCGGGCCTTGTCGTCGAGCCGGAGCGCATGCGGCGCAACCTCGACGTCACGGGCGGGCTAATCGTGGCCGAGGCGGTGATGATGGCGCTCGCCAGACACATCGGCCGCGGCGCGGCGCACGATACCGTCTATGCAGCCTGCCGGCAGGCGGCGGCGAAGGGCACCCCGCTGCTGGAGGAGCTTGCCAAGATGGAGGAGGTGACACGCCACTTCGACCGAGCGGCGCTCGAGCGGCTGGTCGATCCGCAGAATTACCTGGGCGTGGCGCCGCAGATGATCGACCGCGTGCTCGGGCGGACATGAGTTCGGGCGCTCACTGGTCGACGTCCTCCTCCTCGCTGGGCGGCCCCGGACCGTAGTCGACCTTCACCAGATAGAGTCCGGCGGCGGGCGCAACCGGTCCGCACGCGGCGCGGTCGCGGACCTGCAAGGCCCGCTCGAGATCGCGGAGGGTCCATTTGCCCTCGCCGACCAGCCTCAGGCTGCCGACCATGGAGCGTACCTGGTGGTGCAGGAAGGACCTTGCCGAGGCGCGGATCAGCAGGTGGTTTCCCTCCCGCGTGACGGTAAGCGCATCGAGGGTGCGCAGCGGCGACTTGGCCTGACAGGCGGCGGCGCGGAAGGTGGTGAAGTCGTGCCGACCGGTGAGGAGCTGGGCCGCCTTGTGCATGGCCTCGGCGTCGAGCTCGATCGGCAGCCACCACACCCGGTTGCGCTCGAGCGCCGGCGGCGCGCGGCGGCACAGGATCCGGTAGAGGTAGTGCCGGGCGGTGGCGCTGAACCGCGCGTCGAACGAGGCGGGCACGACGGCGCAGTCGAGCACGGCCAGCGGCCAGTTGCGAACGTAGAAATTCAGCGCCTCGCGGACGCGGAACGGGTCCCAGGCGCGGTGCAGGTCGAAATGGGCGACCTGGCCCAGGGCGTGAACGCCGGCGTCGGTGCGGCCGGCACCACGAACCGCAACGCTCTCGCCGGAGAAGCGCTCGATGGCCTTGACCAGTTCGCCCTGCACGGAAGCGCCGGTCGGCTGGACCTGCCAGCCGACGAATGCGGTCCCATCGTACTCGATGTCGATGCGGTAACGCGGCATGCTCACCAGGCGGGCAAGGCGCGGCAAAAGCCGAGCGGTCGCTCTCGATTAGCGGCTCGCCGCACCCCGCTCAAGTGCGGCGGTCAGCGGCTAGGGGCGGAAGCCGCCGATCCGCTCCTTGGACGGCTTGGCGTGGAAGGGCGGCGGGAAGCCGACGCCGCCCGCATAGCCGACGCCGGGAAAGCGGCTGTAGTCATAGTAATAGTGCTGGCTCTGCCGGTGCTCGACAACCTCGGCGAAGCTCAGGTTGAGCGGCGTCTGGTTGGGGTTGATGATGACGTGCTTGATCGCGGGCAGCGGCCGGTAGACGCGGACGTTGTGCTCGATGGTGACGGTAGCCCCTTGATAGGGCTGCGGCTCGATGCGGGTGGTGAAGGACTCCGCCATCGCCCCAGAAGATGCGGCAATGAGAGCGGCAAACGAGACGAGGCCAAAGCTGACGGAACGTAACATGCTCAACTCCCGAACGTGACAAGCGGATCAGGCGCAAAGTCTATTCGTGGCGCCGGAGCGACCCGCACGATTCTGGCGGTAACATTAACCGGGCAGTCAGGGCGGCACTCAACGATGCATTCGGGGCGGCAATGGGGCCGATCCGCCTCAAAGGCGCGTGCCAGGGGAAATCCTGAAGCCGCGCAGCAGCTCGGCGGCGTCCATCGGCCGTCTTCCGGCACGCTGGAGGAGGAGAAGGCGGACGGCGCCTTGCGAGCAGGCGACGGTGAGCTGCTCGTCGAGCACCTCACCCGGCGCACCCTGCCCGGCGGCAAGGGCGGAGCGCAGCACCTTGATCCGCTCGCGCCTGGATGGTGGACCGACCTCGATCCAGGCCCCGGGTCGCGGCGAAAGAGCCCGAATGCGGTTGTGCACCTCCTGCGCCGGGCGGGAGAAGTCGATGCGCGTCTCCGCATTGTCGATCTTGCGGGCATAGGTTGCGCCTTCGCTCGGCTGCGGGGCGCAATCGAGACTGCCACGCTCCAGGGCGGAGAGCGCACGCAGCATGAGGCCGGCGCCGCGGCGCGCCAGGTCGGCGGCAAGCTCGCCCGCCGTTGTGTCCGGACCAATGGCAAGCCGCTCCTCAAGGCAAACCGGACCGCTGTCGAGGCCGGCCGTCATGCGCATCACCGTCACCGCAGTCTCGGTGTCGCCCGCCATGATGGCGCGCTCGATCGGTGCTGCCCCACGCCAGCGGGGCAGGGCGGAGGCGTGCAGGTTGAGGCAGCCCAAAGGCGGAGCAGCAAGGATCGGCTCTGGCAGGAGCAGGCCATAAGCGACGACGACGCCGACGTCGGCGGCGTGGCCGCGGAACGTTGCTATTGATGCTGGGTCCTTGAGCGAACCGGGGGTCAGCACGGGAAGGTGCGCGTCGTCGGCGAAGGCGTGGACCGGGGACTTGCGCTCGGCCATGCCGCGCCCGGCGCGCCGGGGGGGCTGAGTGTAGACGGCGACAACCTGGTGACCGGCACCCACCACTTCGGCCAGGGTGGGAACGGCGAACTCGGGCGTGCCCATGAAGACGATGCGCAGCGGCATGGCAGGCTTCCGGCACCTGTCTCAGCTATCCCGCCAGCGCCCATGCCGCCCGGCCGTCAGCCCGCGGCCTCGGCCTTCGCCAGCTTCTTGAACTTGCGAATGATGATGTCGCGTTTCAGCTTGGAGAGGAAGTCGATGATGAGCTTACCGTCGAGGTGGTCGATCTCGTGTTGGATGGCGGTGGCGAGCAGCCCCTCGGCCTCGAGCTGGCGCGGCTTACCCTCGCGATCGAGGTAGCGGACGGTCACGGTCGAGGGCCTTTCGATCTCGACGCGCACGTCGGGGATCGACAGGCAGCCCTCCTCGTGCAGGCGCATATCGGGCCCGAGCTCCACGATCTCAGGATTGACCATGAAAATCGGGTGGCGGCCCTCCTTCTCCTCGTCGGCAACGTCGAGCACGACGAGCCGCTTCGGCACGCCGACCTGGACCGCGGCAAGCCCCACGCCGGGCGCCGCATACATGGTCTCGAGCATGTCATCCATCAGCTTGCGGACGGAATCGTCGACCGTCTCGATGGGGGTCGATTTCTGCCGCAGCGCGGGATCGGGCAGCATGATGATGGGAAGCTTCGCCATGGCCGTCAGATAAGCGAGGGCGCCAGGGCGGTCAATCTGGCGCAAGGGCGCGCGGCAAGCCGCTTTGCATATGCATAAGGCAACGGCAATTGCACGGCGGGGGCAACTGCGCTAACCCGATCTCGAGAGGCCATGACGGGGGTTGTGAGGACGGCAAACGGAGCTTCGATGGCGGAGGCCGCGACGCCCTTTATCATCGGTTGGGAAGAGTGGGTGGCACTGCCGGAGCTCGGACTGCCCGCGATCAAGGCCAAGGTCGACACCGGCGCCAAGACCTCGGCGCTCCATGCCTTCCTGATCGAGCCGTTCGGCACGCCCGAGCAGCCCATGGTGCGGTTCGGAATCCATCCCATCCCCGGGCGTAGCGATATCGAAATCTACTGCTCGGCGCCGGTCGTCGACCGGAGGGAGGTGACGAGCTCCAACGGCGAGAAGGAAAGGCGCCTCGTCATCCGCACGCCGATCGCCATGGGCGGGCGGGAATGGAAAATCGAGGTCACGCTGACCAATCGGGAGAGCATGACCTACCGCATGCTGATCGGCCGACAGGCGATCCGCGCCGACATGTACGTCGACCCGGCAGCCTCCTTCCGACAGCCGAAGCTGTCCTACCGGCTCTATCGTCACCTGCCACAGCACGATCCCGTTCGCCGGCCGCTCAGGATCGCCGTGCTAACGCGCGAGGGCGACCGGCCCTCGAACCGCATGATCGTGCTGGCGGCCAAGGCGCGCGGGCACGTGCCGGAGCTGCTCGATGCCAGCGAGCTGTCCCTGGTGTTCGACCGCCCGACGCCGGGTCTCGCAGCGGGCGGCGTCGAGCTGGCCCACTACGATGCGGTGATCCCGCGCCTCGGCACCGAGGACGGACGGTTCGGTGCGGCCATCGTGCGCCAGTTCGAGATGATGGGAAGCTACGCCGTCAACAGCGGGGACGCCCTCGACCGGCTCGCCAATCCGCTGGCGGTGGCGCAGGCGCTGGCCCATCACGGGATCGCGCTCGACGTGCGCGCCCTCACGGCCAAGGACGTCGAGGTGCGGAACCTGGCGCGGCGGAGACGTGACGTGCATCGCCGGTTTCTGGTCGTCGGCGGGAGGACGGTGGCCAAGCTCGAACGGCACCAGGGCAGGGACGTGGCGCTCGCCGAGCGCGCCGCCCTGGCGGAGCAAGCCATTGCGGAGCGGGCAGCTGCCGCGCTCGAGCTCGGTCTTGCCAGCATTCATGTCGGCGAGCAGGAGGGCGCCAAATGTGTGCTCAAGGTGTCGGCGGCGCCCGCGCTCGCTCAGTTCGAGCGCGTGACCGGCGCACCTGCGGCCGCGGCGGTGATCGCCGCCATCGAGGGGAACGTGCGCTCGTTCGTGCGCCATGTCGAGCCGCTGCCGGTGGGGCCGGCGCCCGCGGCGGGCGGCCAAGCCGAGGGTCAAGGCTGAGGGTTGCGGCCCTCCCGCATCCAGACGACGAGCCCTTCCTCGGCGGTCTGAAGCGGGCGCCAGCCGGTCCTTTCCAGGGCAGAGGTGTCAACGAGGAGGTCGCCGGTCAGTCGCTCCCATGTCGTGGAGCGGCCGGTCAGCCGCATGATCGTGCGGAGCGGCCCCAGAGGGATGGTGAACACCCCGGCGCTGCGCCCGAGTCCGCGCCGCAGAGCGGCGACGATCTGGGGCGGAGTGAGAGGCCCAGGCTCGGCGACGAGGAAGGTTGCGCGGGCGGCCGCGGGGCTGTCGAGCGCATGGAAAACAGCAGAGGCAAGGCTTGTCAGGCCCAACAACGACCGCCGCCCGGTCAAGGCTCCGAGCGGCAGGGGAAGCGGCTGGCGCGCCAGCCGCTCCAAGGTGCGCATGTTGCCCCTCACGCCGGGTCCGTAGAGGAGCACCGGGCGAAGCACGACCCAGTCGGTCGCGCTGTGCGCAAGGGTCTCGGCGAGCCACTGCTCGCCAAGGAGCTTGGTGCGGCCGTAGGCATCGGCCGGGAGCGGAGGGGCGCGCTCGTCGAGCACGCTCACAGCCGAGGGGCCCGACTGGGCCCGCACGGAGGACATGAACACCACACGCCGGATACCCGCGTCGCGGGCAGCGGCGGCGAGGCGACGCACGGCGGCAGCGTTGACGTCCTGGTAGGCGCGCTCGGGGATGTGCTCCGCGGCATGGGCGATGGCGGCGAGGTGTACGACGTGGCTCACGCCGGCCAGCAGCGGGCGCCAGTCGAGCGAACTCGCGAGGTCCGGGATGGCCACCGGCGATATGTCCTCGCCGGCGGGAACGGCGCCAATGTTGCGGGCGGCAGCACGCACGCGCCAGCCGGCGCCGGCAAGGTATGGGACCAGATAGCGGCCGACGAACCCGCTGGCGCCGGTAACCAGCACGGTGCCGGTCACGAGCGACCCCGCTCGAAGCGATGGAGGGTGGCCGCGGTGATGGCGGCGGCTGCGATCAGCGCCAGGGCGCCGATCAGAGCGGAGCCAAGCCATACCGTCGTCAGCGCCAGCGCGGCGAGGACCAGGTTCAACCCGAACACCATGGTGGTCACCTCGGGTACCCTAAAACCCCGCGCCAGCGCGAGCTGATAGAAGTGCGTGCGGTGTGCCTCCGACAGCCGCTCACCGCGCCGCCAGCGCCGGTAAAGGGTGGAGGTGGCGTCGGCGAGGTAGTAGAGGGGCAGAATGAGGGCAGCGGCCAAGTGGCCGTCGGCGGAGAGCAGGATCAGCAGCCAGCCGAGCGCAGCACCGATCGGCAGGCTGCCGACGTCGCCCAGAAACAGGCTGGCGACGTGGCGGTTGAACGGGGCAAATCCCAGTACTGCACCGAGCAGGGCCAACGTCACCGGTAACGTCAGCGACACGGCGGCAGAGCCGGCAAAGAGGCCGATGAGGGCGATGGCGGTCAAGACCGGCACCGCCTCGACAACGGTCATCCAGTCGATGCCATCCATGAAGTTGGTGAGGTTGATGAACCAGACCAGACCGACGACGAGCAGCATCCGTTCGACGGCGGCGGGGAGCCAAGGCAGCGCGCGCACGTCGCCGGGCAGCGTGAACACCAGCGCGGCAGCGGCGGCGAACTGCAGCAGGAGCCGCGGCAGAACGGGAAGCGGCCGGACGTCGTCGAGCGCGCCAGTGGCGGCAAGGACGAGCAGTGCCACCACAAGGCCGAAAGCCCAGGGATCGCGGAAGCCGGCAATGCCGGCGGCCATCGCCGCCAGCACGACGGCAAGTACGCTCCCCACGACGGCGATGCCGCCACCCTGGGGCGTGGGGATCGTGTGACTTGAGCGGACGCCCGGTCGCGCCAGCGCGTAGCGGGCGAGAAAGGGCTTCAAGAGCACAATGAGCGCGGCGGAGAGGAGGGCCGACACGGCGATCAGCAGAAGATGGAGGAGAGGGTGGAGGGCGGCAGCCACGGCCGGTCTCATTGCGGCAAGGCGCTGGGGCCACGGGCCATGTCAGTGGAGCGTCCGGGTAGCGGGCAGGTAGCGCGGCGGCGGGGGCGCCTCGCTTGCCTGGGCCTCGGGACGGTAGCCCTCCACCGTGCGCTGAAGCACGGCGTGCAAGGCGTCCGAATCGCGGCTCGTCATGGCCGATTGGAGCAGTGCGAGCTCCCGCTCGAGAGCCTCAAGCGGCAAGTGAGGCTCGCTCGCGCGACGAATGCGGGGGTGCTCGGTCGCGGTCGTGTTGTCGCCGAGGAGCAACTCCTCATAAAGCTTCTCGCCCGGGCGCAGGCCGGTGTAGACGATGGCGATGTCGCCGTCGGGGTTGGCCTCGTCGCGCACCTCAAGACCCATGAGGCGGACCATAGAGCGGGCCAGGTCGTCGATCTTCACCGGCTCCCCCATGTCAAGAACGAAAACCTCGCCGCCAGTGGCCATGGCTCCGGCCTGGAGCACGAGGGTGGCGGCTTCGGGGATCGACATGAAATAGCGGATCACGTTCGGGTGGGTGACGGTCAGAGGACCGCCGGCCTGAATCTGCTTGCGGAAGCGGCGCACGACGGAGCCTGAACTGTCGAGCACATTGCCGAAGCGCACCATGGTGAACACGGTGCGGCAGGAGGGATCGGCGGCGTGGGCCTGCAGGATCAGCTCGGCCAGCCGCTTGGAGCCGCCCATGATGCTCGACGGGCGCACGGCCTTGTCGGTGGAGATCAACACCATGCGCTCGACCCCAAGTTCGCGGGCGGCCTCAGCCACGACACGGGTGCCGAAGGTGTTGTTGGCAAGCCCGGCCGCCGGGTTGTGCTCGACGATGGGCACATGCTTGTAGGCGGCGGCATGGTAGATGGTGGCAATGCCCTGCTCGGTGATGGCCCGGCGCACGAGAGCCTCGTCCAGCACCGAACCCAGAACGCTCACGACGATGGGCTTCGTCCCGGCCGGCAGCGCGGCGGTCAGCTCGGCGACCTCCATGTCGATCTCGTAGAGGGCGGCTTCGGACAACTCGAGCAGTACAAGCCGGCTTGGTCCATGTCGGATGATCTGGCGCACCAGCTCGCTGCCGATCGAGCCGCCAGCGCCGGTCACCATGACGGCCTTGCCGCGGATGTTGCGGGAAAGCAGCTCGGGGTCCGGCGGCACGGGCTCGCGGCCGAGCAGGTCTTCTACGTCGACGGGCCGCAGATCGCTGACGCTGGCGCGGCCGGTGGCGAAGTCCTCCATCGCGGGCAGCGTCTTCACACGCACCGGCAGCTGCTCGATCTCCTTCAATACCTGCTGGCGCACGCGCCGCTGCGACTCCGGAAGCGCAAGCACCACCTCGCGCACATTCTCGCGCTCGATGAGGCGGGTGAGCTTCGCCGGCGGGTAGATTTTCACGCCGCGTGCATACTGGCCCCAAAGGCTGGGAGAGGGGTCGAGCAGGCCAGCCACGCGCGCCTCGCCGGAACGCTGGAGGGCCTCGAGCAGCTGCACGCCGGTGGTGCCAGCGCCGTAAATCACCACGGCCTTGATGTCGCGTCCGCTGACGGGCAGCGCAACACCGGCACCTCTGAGCAGGACGGCGGCGAGCTGGCGGCTCGTATATACCACGGCGGCGGCCAGGAAGGGGTAGAGGAAGGCGACGACGGTGCGTGGCACCCAAGTGGCACCGACGAGCAGAACCAGCATTGCCCACAACAGAACCGAGAGGCAGATGCAGAGCAGGAGACGGGAGGTGCCCCGACTGCCGATGTAGCGGGTCACCATGCGGTAGAGACCGAACCAGCCGAGGGTGGCGACGCCGAGCGCCGGCGCGGCGAGCAGAACAAGAATGCCGAAGGCGTCGGGCGGCAGGAACAACTCGTTGTAGCGAAGCGAAAGGGCCGCCCACAAGGCCAGCGACAGGAGCAAGAAGTCGTTGAGGACGAGGACCGTGCGTTTGGCGGCGCGCGGCAGGCCGACCAGCCAGCGGCGCAGGCTAACAAGCTGTGCAGAAAGCCACGGGTTCATGACCGCCCACGTCCTCCGCGCGGGTTCGCGCGGACCCCCTGTAGGGCGCGACTATAGTGGAAAGCGGCGCGGCAACAAGGCGGTAACCGCGTACGCAACGGGTATTGCGCTATACCCTGCGCCGGGCCTTGATGGCGGCCGACAGCGTGCCTTCATCGAGAAAGTCGAGTTCACCCCCGACCGGAACACCCTTGGCAAGCTCGGAGACGGTGACATCGGTGCCAGCCAGCGCATCGCGCAGGTAATGCACCGTCGACTGGCCCTCGACAGTGGCGCTCAGCGCCAGCAACACCTCCGTCACGGCCGGGTCGCGGGCCCGCTCGATCAGCCCGGGGATGTTGAGACGCTCGGGCCCGATGCCGTCGAGGGGGGAGAGATGGCCGCCCAACACGTGATAGCGGGCGTTGGTCACGCCGGCCCGCTCCAGCGCCCAGAGGTCGCCGACCTGCTCGACGACGACGATCAGCGAAGGGTCACGCCGCTCGTCCTGGCAGATGGTGCAGGGGCTTACCGTGTCGATGTTGCCGCAGCGGGGGCAGACCTTGAGCTTGTCGGCGGCCTCGGTGAGCGCGGCGGCGAGCGGCAGCATCAGGTCGTTGCGCTTCTTGAGGAGCGCCAAAGCGGCCTTGCGGGCGGAGCGGTGACCGAGGCCGGGCAGGCGGGAGAGGAGCTGGATCAGCCTTTCAATCTCGGGGCCGGCGATGGACTTGGACACAGGGCAGCGTCTCGGTTGGATGGCGAAAGGGGGATCAGCATCCGGAGTATAGCGGGGCGAGCCAAGCCGTCCCAGCCGGTCAAGGCCGGACGCGAGCCTGAAGGAGGCGCGCGGCGTCGGCGATGATCTCGCGGTGATCGAAGGCGAGCTTTGCCCGGCGCCAGTCGCCGACCCATTCGGCGGCCAAGGCATCGTCCGCGGCGGCGACTTTGGTGCTCCGCGCCCGCGCGAGGAAGGCAACGGAGCAGGTGTGCCCGCGCGGGTCGCGGTCCGGTCGAGAGTAAACGCCGACAAGCGTCAGCCGGCCGACCTTGTGGCCGGTCTCCTCGAAGAGCTCGCGCCGGCAGGCATCCTCTACCGTTTCGCCGATATCGACGAAACCGCCAGGAAGGGCGAGACAGCCTTGAAAGGGCGGATTGCGCCGGCGGATGAGGAGCACGCGCTTGGCGCGATCGACGACGACGCAGTCGACGGCAAGCGCGGGTGTCGCAGGGAGTGGCACGGCGCTCACGTGGTCCTAACCGGCTAGGCGCTCAATGGCCTCGGCGAGCTTGACGTCGCGCTCGGTCAGGCCGCCGGCATCGTGAGTGGAGAGCGTGATGTCCACCCGGTTCCAGACGTTCGACCACTCGGGATGATGATTCATCTTTTCGGCAATCAACGCGACCCGGGTCATGAACCCGAATGCGGCGTTGAAATCCTTGAACGTAAAGGACTTGGCAATGGCGTCGCGGCCGGCAACCGGGCTCCAGCCGGGGAGCCTGGCGGCAAGGCTGGCGCGCTCAGCGTCATCGAGCTTGTTGGACATCACGCTCCTCCCAGTGTCGACCAGTCCTCCTCGTCGGCGGCGTACGAGGCGCCGACGAGCGGAAACGCGGCCTCCACGACATAAGGCCCGCCACCGACCTTGGGTTTCGACGAAAACAGCACGAAACGCTCCACGGCAAAGGGCTCGGACCGAAAGCCGCCGTTGCGCCCCAGGTAGCGGGCGACGAGGTCGACCGGCGTGTGGCGGAGCCGGGCAAGGGTGACGTGCGGCTTGAAATTGCGCGTGGCGGGCGCAAGACCGGCGCTGCGCGCCGCCCGCTCGACGGCGCGGGCCAGCTCCGCGAGTCCTAAGCCTCCTTTCGCGCCCGCCCAGATGGCGCGCGGATCGTTGCCGCCGAAAGCGCCGAGGCCGCTGAGCTGCAGTTCGAAGGTGCCCGACTCGATGCGGGAGAGCAGTTCGGTGAACTCGCGCGCTGTGCCATTGTCGATATCGCCGGCAAAGCGCAGCGAGAGGTGATAGTTCTCGGGCTCCACCCAGCTCGCGCCGGGCAGCGGCTGGCGCAGCCGCGCTAGCGACTGGCCAACGTGTTCGGGGATCTCCAGTCCAGCGAAAAGTCGAGGCATGTCTATTCAATGGTACCGGCTGTCGATGTCCTCCACCAGCGCACCCCGGACGAAATCCACTCGTCAGCATACCGCAAATTTGCCGGCGCGGGAGGCTAGCGGCGGGCGGCTCTCCTTCCTTGCTCAACTTCGGCGATGAGTTGCTCGACCGAGGGCAGGATGCCTGCAACCATCCTGGCCACTCCTTTGGCGTTGGGGTGGAGGCCGTCATCGAGAACCAGCGCCGGGTCGAGCGCCACACCCTCAAGGAAGAACGGATACAGCACAAGGCGGTACTTTTCGGCGAGCTCGGGATAGATGGCCTCAAACTTGGCCACGTACTCCTTGCCCCAGTTGCGCGGTGCCTTCATGCCGGCGAGCAGGATCTTGGCTCCCTTCGCCTCGATCCGTTCAATGATGGCCGCAAGGTTGCGCCGCGTCAGGGCAGGGTCGACACCGCGTAGCGCGTCGTTGGCGCCAAGCTCGAGGATAACGGCATCGGCGCCGTCGGCGAGCGCCCAGTCAATGCGCGCGAGCCCGGCGCCGGTGGTGTCGCCCGACACGCCCGAGGGCACCACCTCGACCGGATAACCCTTAGCCTTCAGCGCTTTCTCGAGTTGGGCCGGAAATGCCTCTCCATTGGGCAGCCGGTAGCCGGCAACCAAGCTGTCACCGAAGGCGATGATCCGGATCGGCTTTTCCGCCACGGCGCTTGCCGGCACGAGCAGCGCTGCGAGCACGAGCTGAGCGAGGGCCGCGGCGAGCCACAAGCGGACGGCCGCCAAAGGTCGCACGGCGTGAAAAATCATGATCTCGCCTTACCTGTCATGAATAGCCTCCCGGTGAAGTAGAAACCGGACGGCGGGAAAACAAGCGCGGAGCGGGAGCGTGCGCCAAACGAGTTCACTGGTGAAACTGGAGAGCGTCGGGCTGACGCTGCGAAGCCGCGCGGGTCCGGTCCAAATTCTGCGCGACATCAATCTCAATGTGGCGGCGGGCGAATCGGTCGCCATCGTCGGTCCCTCGGGATCGGGCAAGACCTCGCTGCTCATGGTGATCGCCGGACTCGAGCGCGCGACAACCGGTCGGGTGCAGGTGGCGGATCACGATTTCGTGGGGCTCGACGAAGATGCCCTCGCCCAGGTGAGGGGGGCAGAGATCGGCATCGTATTCCAGTCCTTTCATCTGGTCCCAACCATGACCGCATTGGAGAACGTGGCGCTGCCGCTTGAGTTTGCCGGCCGGGCCGATGCCGAGCGTGTCGCGCGCGAACTGCTCGAGGAGGTGGGGCTCACGCCTCGTGTCGAGCATTTTCCGGCCGAGCTTTCCGGCGGCGAGCAGCAGCGCGTCGCCATCGCCCGTGCGATGGCGCCGGGACCGAAGCTGCTGCTTGCGGATGAACCCACCGGCAATCTCGACGGAAAGACCGGAGCGCAGGTGATTGAGCTCCTGTTCGGCCTGCAGGCGCGCCGACAGGCGACGCTGCTGCTGGTGACCCATGATCCGGCCCTTGCCAGCCGCTGTGCGCGCACCGTGCGCATGGCAGACGGGCGTATCCTGTCCGGGGCAGAGGAGCGCACGGCGGCATGACCAGCATCGAGGCTCCGGCTGCCGCTCAGCCAGCCGCTGGGCCCCGGCTGCCGCTCGTGCTGCGCTTTGCGCTGCGCGAAATGCGCACCGGAATCAAGGGCTTCGGTGTCTTCGTCGCATGCGTCGCGCTGGGCGTCGGCGCGATTGCGGGCGTCGGTGCCCTCTCCGATGCGCTCAACGCCGGTTTCGAGGGGCAGGGCGAGGTCATTCTCGGCGGGGACATCACGCTGTCGCGGATGCATCGGCGGGCGAGCGCGGAGGAGCGCAGCCGGCTCGAGCAGTGGGGCCGGGTGAGCGAGACCGCCACCATGCGGGCTTCGGCGCGCACGCTGGACGAGAGCGAGCAGACGCTGGTCGAGCTCAAGGCGGTGGATGGTGCCTACCCGCTGGCCGGCGCCATCGAGCTCGAGGGCGGGCGCTCGTTCGATGCGCTGACGCGGGCGGGCGGCGCCGTCGTGCACCCGATCCTGCTCGAGCGGCTCGGTGTCGCCGTCGGCGACAGCATCCGACTAGGGTCGGCAACGGTGCCCATCCTCGGCATCGTGGCGCGCGAGCCCGATACCATCGCCGATCGCGTGACCTATGGTGCACGCGTATTCGTGTCGCTGGCGACGCTGGAGACGACCGGACTGGTGCAGCCTGGCAGCCTGGTCCGCTGGAGGTATGCACTGTCAATCGCCGACCGCAGCACGGCGGGCCTTGCCGCCCTGCGCGAGCTCGCGCAGCGGGCACTGGCGGAGGCGGGGTTCATCATTGCAGACCGGCGCAACCCCTCCCCGCAGGTGACGCGAACGCTCGAGCGGCTACGCCAGTTTCTGACCCTCGTCGGCCTTACCGCCCTGCTGGTTGGCGGCGTTGGCGTCGCCAATGCGGTTGCCACCTTCATCGAGCGGCGGCGCAAGGTGATCGCCACCTACAAGAGTGTGGGGGCCAACGGTGGCACGATCTTCGCCATCTTTCTCACCCAGGTGCTGCTGATAGCGGCCATCGGGATCGTGCTGGGCTTGGCTCTCGGCCTGCTGGTACCGCTTGTCCTTGACAACCTCTACGGCGAGGCCCTGCCGATCCGCGCCGTCGTCACGGTAAGCCCGTGGAGCCTGGTGATCGCCGCGGTCTATGGCATCCTGGTGTCGCTGCTGTTTGCGCTATGGCCGCTGGGGCGGGCCGAGACAGTGCGGGCCGGCGTGCTGTTCCGCGAGGAGGTGGCGGACGAGCGGCAGTGGCCGAAACGCCGGATCGTGGCGCTCACCGTCCTCGCCGGCGTGGCGCTGATCGCCTTCGCCATCCTTTCGTCCGGCTCGACGCTGACCGCGATCTACTTCACGGCGGCAGTGGTCGTGGTGTTCGCCGTGTTCATCGCGTTCGGTACGCTGGTGACGGTGCTGGCGCGGCGGATGCCGCGGCCCAAGCCGGCGGAGGCAGCGCTCGCCGTCGGCAATATCGGCGCGCCAGGCGGGCTCACCCGCTCCGTGGTGCTGTCGCTCGGGGCCGGGTTGTCGCTGCTCGTTGCCGTGGCGCTCACCGATGCTTCCCTGCTTGAGGAGCTTTCCACGCGGCTGCCGCAGCAAAGCCCCAACTACTTCGTGCTCGACATCCCCAAGGGTGAACGGGAAGCATTCGGGGCAGTGGTCCACCGGGAAGCGCCGGAGGCCGTCATCGACGAGGCGCCGATGCTGCGCGGCCGCATCGTGCGCGTCAACGGCACGCCGGCAGAGGAAATCAAGGCCTCCGGCGATGCGGAATGGGTGCTGCGCGGAGATCGCGGCCTGACTTTCTCTGAAACGGTGCCCAAGGGTTCGCGCATGGTGGCGGGCGCATGGTGGCCCACCGACCACGAGGGCGAGGCGCTCGTCTCCTTCGAGGACGAACTCGCCGCCCGCTTGGGGCTCGGCGTCGGCGATAGCGTGACGGTCAACGTGCTCGGACGCAACATCACCGCACGCATCGCCAACCTGCGCGAGGTCAAGTGGGAGAACATGACCATCAATTTCGTCATGGTGTTCTCACCCAACACGTTGAAGGCGGCACCTTACAATCTGCTCGCCACCATCACCCTGCCGAAGGAAGCGACGCTCGCTCAGGAGGCGCAGCTCGCCCGGGCGCTCGCCAAAACCTTCCCATCGGTCACCACGATCCGGGTGAAGGACGCGGTCAACGCCTTCGAGGCGGTGTTCGCCAAAGTCATGGTTGCCGTCAGGATAGCGGGCAGCGTCACCCTGGCCGCCGGTGCGCTCGTGCTCGCCGGTGCGCTCGCTACCGCCCAGCGGAGGCGCATCAAGCAGGCGGTGATTCTCAAAACGCTCGGCGCCACCCGACGGCGCATACTTGTCTCGCATTTCGTCGAATACCTGATGCTCGCCTGCCTGACCGCAGTGCTCGCAACGCTGCTGGGCTCGGTGGCCGCCTGGATCGCAGTCACGCAGGTGATGGGGCTCGAGTTTGCCTTCTCCGCCTTGGCCGTGGCGGAGGCGCTGGCAATAGCGATCGGGCTGGTGGCGGTGCTGGGCGGGCTCGGCACCTGGCAGGTGCTGCGGGCGCCCGCCGTGCCCTATCTTAGGTCGGAATAGAGGTAACGGCGATCTTGGCCGGCGGCTTGAAGGGGTGCGGAGAATACTTAGGTACAAGTGCGAGGACGGTCTGGAATCGGTCGGTTCGCCTTGAAAGCGGCCTGCGGGTCGGTCATATTCTCTGGGCGGGCCGACTTGGCTCGAGTGGCAAGGGATCATGGGATCAAAGCACATGGCTCAGTACGACAACAGGTATGCGCAACCCGGCACGGCGCGCACCGGCGTCGCTACCGTCGACGAGGGTCTGCGCGCCTACATGCTCACGGTCTACAACTACATGGCCGGCGGCCTCGGGCTGACGGGCGTTGTAGCCTACCTGACCTACCAGATGGCGCTGAGCTCCCCCGAATTCGCTCAGCTGATCTATGGCTCGCCGTTGCGCTGGGTGATCATGCTGGCGCCGCTGGGGTTTGTGATCTTCCTGTCGATGCGTGTCCAGTCCATGAGCGTCAGCGCGGCGCAGGTATCGTTCTGGCTGTTTGCTGCGGTCATGGGCCTGTCGCTGTCGTCCATCTTCCTGGTGTTCACGGGGCAGTCGATCACGCAGGTGTTCTTCATCACGGCAGCCGCGTTCGCCGGCTTGAGCGTCTACGGCTACACCACAAGGCAGGATCTTTCCGGGTGGGGTTCATTCCTCATCATGGGCGTGATCGGCATCATCATCGCGGCGCTGGTCAACATCTTCCTGCAGTCGAGCGCGCTGCAGTTCGCCATCTCGGTGATCGGCGTGTTGGTGTTCGCGGGCCTCACCGCCTACGACACCCAGCGGATCAAGGATACCTACTACATGCTCGCGGGCGATGCGGCGATGGCCGCCAAGACGGCGATCATGGGTGCGCTCAGCCTGTACCTCGACTTCATCAACATGTTCATCTCGCTGCTGCAGCTGTTCGGCAGCCGCAACGAGTAGGCTGAAGTCTGAGCGCGCATGCTGTCCTGGGCCCCGCCGCGCCAGGCGGGGCCCTTGGCTTGTCGACAGGGGCGGTGCATGGCCGACGTGGTGATCCGGCCGGCAACGAGGGCTGACATCGCAGCGATAACGGCAATCTACCGGCCTGCCGTGCTGCACGGTTCGGCGAGCTTCGAGATCGTGCCGCCGGGCGAGGCAGAGATGCTGCGGCGCTATGAAGCGCTGGTGGCCGAAGGCTTTCCCTATCTGGTAGCCGAGGTCGGTGGCCGTATCGCCGGCTATGCCTACGCGGGCCCCTACAAGACGCGGCCCGGGTATCGGTTCAGCGTCGAGGATTCGATATACGTGGCCGAGGAGGAGCAAGGCAAAGGCGTGGGACGGGCGCTGCTGGGTGAGCTGATCCGCATCTGCGAGAGCCAGGGCTTTCGCCAGATGATTGCGGTGATCGGCAACTCCGCGAATTTCGCGTCCATTGCACTGCACCGCTCGCTTGGATTCGTTTTTGCCGGCATCATCCACTCGGTGGGGTTCAAGCACGGCCGTTGGCTCGACAGCGTCATCATGCAGCGCGCGCTCGGCAAGGGCGATACCGAGCCGCCTAGCGAGCGCCTAGCGCTAAAGTGAAGATCAAGGGCTGATGACCCGCAGGCGGGTGTCGAGCACGCCCAGCACGCGGCGCAGATCAGAGCCGCGCTTGAGTATCAAGCCGGTCGCCGCCACCACGGCGTAGCCCGCTTGTTTGCGCATCAGCCTGGGGTTCTTCTCGATCCGGTAGAGTGGGAACTCGCTGGCGCGACGAAACACGGAAAACACGGCCTTGTCACGGCCATCGTCGATGGCGTAGTCCCGCCATTCTCCGGATGCCACCTTGCGTCCGTAGACCGCCAATATTTCGGCGAGTTCGCGGCGATCGAAGAAGGTTTTGGGGGCGGGCTGGGGAAGTTTGCCGATGGTGGTGGTGATTGCCGCGTCGCGCTGGCTATCGGCAACCTGCGCGCGCGCCGAGGTTATTGTCGGATCGGTTTCACTCAATGGCGCCTCCTCTTGTCGAATACGACATAGTCGCGTGCGCGCGATGCAAATTCAAGGCCGCTGCCAACGGCCATGCGCCGTCGTGTGAGCGGTCCGATGCGGGCCGCGTGGCTGTGCAGGTAATGGTCTCCGGCAAATGCCCAAATTGAACCGCTATCGGACCCTGAAACCGCCAAAAACGTTTGCGAGAGTGCGACAGTTGCCTCTTGGCCCGGTTCCAGACACGAAGTCCTGGATTACCTAGCCCCCCAGCCCCCCGGGGCTTCAAGCTCTGACCGGGCCACTTTCGCAACCGAATGCCTACGTTGCCTCTCCAGAAGGGCCGGCACTCCCCTGCCGGCCCTTCATTCTTCGAGGCCGGGGATCGACGGTGGAGGAAAAGCACCGCATCAGCGCGGGGACATCCAAGCAGCGGCGACGATGTGGCCGGTGGCCTCGACCTGCAGCCAAACCGCACAACGCTCGTCAGCGCGCAGTATTTCGCCGTGCGGCAGTTCGAGCCGTACAGGGTTGCCAGACCACATGCCGACGGGGGTCAGCTCGCGCACTACATTGAAGTAGCTGAGCTTGCGGCCGCGATTCTCGCCGCGCTCAATGTCAACGTCGACTCTGGGACGGACGGCCGCCAGCCACACGGTGCCAGAGAGGCCGTGCAGCGAGCCCGCACCGATCTCGATGGTCAGCGTGCGGCCGTCGGAGACAAGTGCCAGCGGCACCGCCGCGGTTTGGAGACGAGCCCTGGTTCTTTCGATCGCGGAGTCGATCTCGGCGGCATGGCTGCCGATCACGTGCTCGGCGCCGTTGACCACGACCTGCGGCGTGTAGGGCTGGCCTCCGAAGGCCTTGGCATAGCGGCGCTGGCGCTTGGTGTACTTCGGGCTCGCCAGGGTGTCCTTCCAGCCGAGGTAGTCCCAGTAGTCCACATTCAACGTCAGCGCCACGACGTCCGGGCGGTCGGCGTAGGTCTTGAGCAGCGCGTCCGCCGGCGGACATGAGGAGCAGCCCTGGCTTGTGAACAGCTCCACCACGGACATGCGCCGGGCCTCCGGCCCCGCCGCAGCCGGCAACAAAGCCGTCATCAGCGCCAGTCCGGCCAGCAGTGCGCGCCGCCAAGGCATGGTGATCTGCGTCAGGGAATTCGCCGGGACGGATATTCGCATGGCAACGCTCATTTGCGAGTCACGAATGCTTGAGAGCGCTCGGAGCAACCGCGCCGGCGAAAGGCGCAGCAACGCAGGGGCGTTGCTGCGAGGCAGGGCTCGTGCAGTGTTGCTCAGGCGGCCGCCGCCAGGTTGCGCAGCACGTAAGGCAGGATGCCGCCGTGCCGGTAGTACTCGAGCTCGTCCAGGGTATCGATCCGGCACAGGATCGGCACGTCGCGCCGTGTGCCGTCGCCCGCAGTGATCTCGGCAATCATCTTCTGGCGAGGCTTCACATTGGACAAGCCCCGAATGGTCACCGTCTCGTCGCCCTTGAGGCCGAGCGACTGCCATGACGTGCCTTCTTCGAGCACGAACGGGACGACGCCCATGCCGACCAGGTTGGAGCGGTGGATGCGTTCGAACGATTGGGCGATGACCGCGCGGACACCAAGAAGGCGAGTGCCCTTGGCGGCCCAGTCGCGCGAGGAGCCGTTGCCGTACTCCACGCCGGCGAACACCACAAGGGGCACGCCTTCCGCACTGTAACGCATGGCGGCGTCGTAAATCGGCAGGATCTCGCCCGAGGGATAGTGGATGGTGAAGCCGCCCTCCTTCACGTTGCCGGCCGCATCCCTAAGCATGTGGTTCTTGATGCGGATGTTGGCGAAGGTGCCGCGCACCATCACCTCGTGATTGCCGCGGCGCGTGCCGTACTGATTGAAGTCAGCCGGCCGGACCTGCCGCTCGATCAAATAGGCGCCGGCAGGACTGGAGCGGGCAATGTTGCCGGCAGGGGAGATGTGGTCGGTGGTAATCTTGTCGCCGAGCAGTGCCAGGATGCGCGCGCCGACCACGTCGGCGATGGGCTGCGGCGTCTTGGTGATGCCCTCGAAGTAGGGCGGCTTTTGCACGTACGTGCTGCCGCTGCTCCAACTGTAGGTGAGGCCGGTGCCGGTCTTGATCTTGCGCCAGTTCTCGTCGCCCTTGAACACGTCGGCGTACTTGGCGCGGAACATATCGCGGGTGACGTTGGCAGCGATGAACTCGGCGATCTCCTTGCTGGTCGGCCAGATGTCTTTGAGAAACACGTCGCGACCGTTGTTGTCCTTGCCCAGCGGCTCGGCAGCCAGATTTTTCTGCACGGAGCCGGCGAGCGCATAGGCGACGACGAGGGGCGGGGAGGCCAGATAGTTCGCCTGCACGTCCGGGCTTACACGGCCCTCGAAGTTGCGGTTGCCGGACAGCACGGCCGCCGCGATGATGCCGTTCTCGTTGATGGCATTGGAGATAGGTTCCTCGAGCGGCCCGGAATTGCCGATGCAGGTCGTGCAGCCGAAGCCGACGAGGTTGAAGCCGAGCTGGTCGAGGTAAGGCTGCAGGCCGGCCTTCTCGAGGTAGGCGGCAACCACCTGCGAGCCCGGCGCCAACGAGGTCTTCACCCACGGCTTCCTGGTCAGTCCTTTTTCAACCGCATTGCGCGCCAACAGACCCGCCCCGATCAGCACGTTGGGATTGGAGGTGTTGGTGCAGCTGGTGATGGCGGCGATGACGACATCGCCATGGCCGAGGTCGAAGTCCTTGCCCTGCACCTTGTAGCGCTTGTTGAGTTCGCCCGAGCGGCGATACTCGATGTCGAGCGCCTTGGCGAAGCCGGCGCTCACGTCGCTCAACGAGATGCGGCCTTCGGGGCGCTTCGGACCGGCCATCGACGGAACCACGTCGCCGAGGTCGAGGCTCAGCGTTTCGGTGAAGACGGGTTCGGGGGAATGCCCGTCGCGGAACAGGCCCTGCGCCCTGGCATAGGACTCAACCAGCGCGATGCGGGCATCCTCGCGGCCGGTCATGCGAAGGTAGGCCAAGGTCTCCTGGTCAATCGGGAAGAAGCCGCAGGTTGCACCGTACTCCGGCGACATGTTGCCGATGGTGGCGCGGTCGGCGAGCGTCATGCCGTCGAGCCCGGATCCGTAGAACTCGACGAACTTGTTGACCACGCCCTTCCGGCGCAGCATTTGCGTAACGGTCAGCACGAGGTCGGTCGCGGTCACGCCTTCTTTGAGCCGGCCGGTGAGCTTGAAGCCGACCACCTCCGGAATCAGCATGGAGAGCGGCTGGCCGAGCATGCAGGCTTCCGCCTCGATGCCGCCCACGCCCCAGCCGAGCACGGCAAGGCCGTTGATCATGGTGGTGTGGCTGTCGGTGCCAACCACGGTGTCAGGGTAGGCGAGGGTGGAGCCGTCAGCCTGCTTTGCGATCCACACGGTCTGGCCCAGGTACTCGAGGTTCACCTGGTGGCAGATGCCGGTGCCGGGCGGCACGACGCGAAAGTTGGAAAAGGCGCCCTGGCCCCATTTGAGAAAGTTGTAGCGCTCGCCGTTACGGGCGTACTCGAGTTCCACGTTGCGGGCGAAGGCGGTGGGATTGCCGAAGCTGTCGACGATCACCGAGTGGTCGATGACGAGGTCGACCGGCACCAGCGGATTGATGCGCCTGGGGTCGCCGCCAAGCAGCGTCATGCCGTCCCGCATGGCGGCCAAATCGACGACGGCGGGCACGCCCGTGAAGTCCTGCATCAGCACGCGCGTGGGCCGAAACCCGATCTCTCTCTCCACCTTCCCCTTGTTGTCGAGCCAGGCGGCCATGGCGAGGATGTCGTCCTTGGTCACCGAGCGGCCATCCTCGAACCGCAATAGGTTCTCAAGCAGCACCTTCAGGCTGTAGGGGAGGCGCGAGATGCCTGAGAGGCCGTTCTTCTCGGCGAGTGAAAGCGAGTAGTAGACATATTTCCTGCCGCCGACGTCCAGCGTGGTGCGGCACTTGAAGCTGTCGAGCGAAACGGGTGCTTGCGCGGTCACGTTCAGGTCCTCCTCAACGGTGCTTAAGCCGCGCCGCCGGAGCGCCGGCGGAAGGGATCTTGCTCGCTCCTCCCTCCGGACCGGGACCGGCATTCGGCAGGAGCGCCCCGTTTTTTGCGCTAGCGTCACAAAGAGCGTGCTTCTTATATAGCGTTGCGCGCGGAGGACCAATGGCGTTCGCGTGGGCCAGCCGCGCGCAAATGCCGGCCGCCGGTCCCGACTTCCCGCCGCGTCATGCAACTGATCGCCGAAAATGTGAGCATCGGGCGCGGCGAGCGAGTGCTGTTCGGGCCCCAATCCTTCCGCGTGGAGGCCGGTCGGGCGGTGGTGGTCACCGGCCCCAATGGTTCGGGCAAGTCCACGCTGCTCAAGACGCTGGTGGGATTCGTGGCGCCGATCGGCGGCAGGATCAGGCTCGCGGGCGCCTTCGCGGCGTACCCAATCGCGGAGCAATGCCACTATCTCGGACACCGCGATGCGGTGAGGGGAACGTTGACGGTGGGCGAAAACGTGCGCTTCTGGTGCCGCTTCCTCGGAGGCTCGGAGGAGGCTCATGAGACCGCGGTCGAGCGCTTCGGGCTGGCGGGCCTCACGCACGTGCCCGCGGCCTACCTCTCGGCCGGGCAGCGGCGACGGCTGGCCCTGACGCGCCTGCTTGCTGCCGAACGGCCCCTGTGGCTGCTCGACGAGCCCGCCGCGTCGCTCGATGCGGCGGGAACGGAGGTGCTGAGGCAGGTGATGGCGGCCCACTTGGCCAGGGGAGGGCTGCTCGTTGCGGCTACCCATGTGCCGCTTGCACTGCCCGCCGCCATCGAGCTGCGGCTCGGCGCCGGCGCGGGGACGGCATGACGACGTTCCTGGTCCTTTTGCAGCGGGAGCTCAGAATCGCCATGCGCGAGGGCGGTGCGGTGGGCACCGCACTCGGCTTCTATCTCGTCATCGTTACGCTGCTGCCGTTGGGTCTCGGGCCCGATCTCAACCTGCTGTCGCGCATCGCCCCGGGCGTGCTGTGGATCGGCTTCCTGCTGGCGGCGCTGCTGTCGCTGCCGCGCATGTTCGAGGCCGACCATGAAGACGGTGCGCTCGAAGTCTTGGCCACCGGACCACTGCCGCTCGAGCTGGTGGCGGCAGCCAAGAGCCTTGCGCACTGGCTCTCCACAGGCGTGCCATTGATGCTGCTGGCGCCCGGACTGGGCTTGCTGCTCAACCTCGAGTTCGCCGCGTATCCGGCAATGGCCCTCACCTTTATCGCCGGAACGCCGGCGATCAGCTTTCTCGGGGCGATCGGCGCGGCGTTAACCCTGCGCGCGCGCCGCGGCGGGCTGCTGATCGCGCTACTGGTACTGCCTCTGTACGTGCCGACGCTGATCTTCGGCATTTCCGCTGTGGCGGCGGCGCTCGCCCCACCGGGCAGCCTCGCGGCGCCGCTGCTGCTGCTGCTTGCCCTCTCGCTCGCGTCCGTGGTGGTCGGTCCCCTGGCTGCAGCGGCCGCTCTGCGGGCGCAGCTCCAGTAGCCCGGCTACGACACCATTCTCCCATCCACCCGTCAGGTATGAAATTCTCTCCCTTGGCAGGGTGAGGAACGGTATTCTATTTTTATTTGACCGTTTCCCTTCCTTGGGCAATTCGATTCCAATATCTTCCCAGGCGCGGAGAGCCACATGAACGCAAGCGGAGTGCAGGCCCTGGACCGCCGCCTGGCGGCCATCGCTGGGCTTGAAGATCGAATCGCGGCCATCGCAACGAGCGTCGAAGGCAAGCTCGCCTTCTCGACGAGTGTCGGCCTGGAGGACCAGGCCATACTCCATGCGATCGCCTCGTCGGGGGTGCCCGTCGATGTGTTCACGCTCGACACCGGCCGGCATTTCCCCGAGACGCTGCAGACGCTCAACGAGAGCGAGCTGCGTTACGGCCTCAGGATCCGCGTCGTCGCGCCGGATGCGAGCGAGGTCGAAGAGCTGGTCGCGCGCGATGGCATCATGGGGTTTCGCCTGTCGATCGAGAACCGCAAGGCGTGCTGCGAGGTGCGCAAGGTGCGCCCGCTGAAGCGCGCTCTTAATGGCGCGGCCGGCTGGATCACCGGCTTGAGGCGGGAGCAGTCGGCGGGCCGTTCGTCGGTCGCGCTTGCCGAATGGGACGAGGCGCACGGCCTCGTCAAGCTCAACCCGCTCGCGGACTGGTCGGGCGAACGCCTCGCCAGCTACATCGAGTCGAAGGCCGTCCCGGTGAACCCTCTGCATGCCAAGGGTTTCCCCTCCATCGGTTGCCAGCCGTGCACCCGGGCAATACGTCCGGGCGAGGACATCAGGGCAGGGCGCTGGTGGTGGGAGAACGAGGACGGCAAGGAGTGCGGGCTGCACACGGCGCGCCGCCAGGGGGCTGCAGCATGACGGTCGCCCTTTCGCACCTCGATCTGCTCGAGGCAGAGAGCATCCACATTTTCCGCGAGGCGGCAGCGCAGTTCCGAAGGCCGGTTCTGCTCTACTCGATCGGCAAGGATTCGACCGTCCTGCTCCATCTTGCGCGCAAGGCATTCTGGCCGCAGAAGCCGCCGTTCCCACTGCTGCATGTGGATACGACGTGGAAATTCCGCGACATGATCGCGTTCCGCGATCGCACCGCGCGCGAGCATGGTCTCGAACTCATCGTTCACGTCAATGAGGAGGGACTCAAGCGCGGCATCAATCCGTTCGACTACGCCCCCTCGGTCTACACCGACATCATGAAAACCCAGCCGCTCAAGCAGGCGCTCGACGCTCATGGTTTCGATGCGGCTTTCGGCGGGGCGCGGCGCGACGAGGAGGCCTCGCGAGCAAAGGAGCGCATCTTCTCGTTCCGCTCAGAAGGCCACCGCTGGGATCCGCGCCGCCAGCGCCCGGAAATGTGGTGGCTCCTCAACGGCCGGCTCGGGCCCGGTGAAACGGCCCGCATCTTTCCCCTGTCGAATTGGACCGAGAAGGACGTGTGGCGCTACATCGCAAGAGAGGGACTCGAAGTGGTACCGCTTTATTTCGCGGCGGAGCGGCCGACGGTGGAGCGCAACGGGCAGCTCATCGTGTGCGACGACGAGCGCATGCCGCTGCGCACCGGCGAACGGCCGGTGATGCGGCGGGTGCGATTCCGCACCCTCGGCTGTTGGCCGCTCACCGCCGCCGTGCCGTCGAATGCCGCCGACATCGCCAGCGTCGTCGCCGAGACGCTCGCCGCCCGCACATCCGAGCGGCAGGGGCGCCTCATCGACCACGACCAGACAGGTGCAATGGAGCGCAAGAAACAGGAAGGCTACTTCTGATGACGGCGCTCACCTCGATTGCAAACGCGGAGCGGGTGCCGGCCTACGCGCGGGACCTCAATGGCATCGTGCGGCTGTTGACCTGCGGCTCGGTGGACGACGGCAAGTCGACGCTGATCGGCAGGCTGCTGTGGGACGCTTCCGACCTCTACGAGGATCACCGCGAGAACCTGCAACGCTCGGCCCGCTCGGCAGGCATCAACGGCCATCTCGACTACAGCCAGCTCGTCGACGGACTGGTGGCGGAGCGGGAGCAGGGCATCACCATCGACGTCGCCTGGCGTTACTTCGATACCGCGATGCGGCGCTTCGTGGTGATCGACTCGCCCGGCCACGAACAGTACACGCGCAACATGGCGAGCGGCGCTTCCCACGCCGACGTGGCAGTGATGCTGGTCGATGCCCGTCACGGCGTTAAACGTCAGACCCGGCGTCATGCGGCGATCCTCGATATCGTCGGTGTCAGGAGGGTGGTGCTGGCGGTCAACAAGATGGACCTGGTCGCCTGGAGCGAGGAGCGCTTCAGGAGCATCGAGGCCGACTTTGCCGCTCTCCTGGGGCGGTTCGGCTTCACCGAGGCGGTCGCCATTCCCGTGTGCGCGCTGTCCGGAGACAACGTTGCAACGCGCTCGACGGCCATGCCCTGGTACTCGGGACCGACGCTCATCGAGCATCTCGAGAGCGTGGAGCCGGGCATGGCGCGGGCTGGCCTTCCGTTCCGGATGCCAGTGCAAACGGTGCTCCGCGACGGGCGCGATTTCCGAGGGCTCGCCGGCACGGTGAGCGCGGGCACGGTGCGGATCGGCGAGGACGTGGTCGATGTGCTGAGCGGCAGGCAGGCTCGGGTCGTGCGCATCGCCACCATGAACCGGGACCTTGAGAGGGCCGTGCATGGCCAGGCGGTCGTCATACAGCTCGATGCCGACATCGACGTCGCCCGCGGTGCCGTGCTGGCCTCACCGCAGTCGCCTCCGACGGCCGCGACGAGGCTCGAGACGCAGCTCGTGTGGCTGTCCGACAGAGGCTTCGACGGAGACACGGGCTACCTGCTGCGCACGGCAACCGATCTCGTTCCGGTCGCCGCGCTCGAGATTCAATCCGTGCTCGATCTCGAGACGCTCGGCCGCACACCGGCCTCGCACTGCTTTGCCAACGACATCGCACTGGCGCGCATCGAGCTGAGCCGGGCGGCGGCGCTCGACACGTTCGCGGCCAATCCGGGAACTGGCGTATTCATGCTCGTCGATGCAGTGAGCGGAGCGAGTGTGGCGGGCGGCGCGTTGCTTGCGGTGCAGGGAGCGACGAGGGCGGGCAAGGCTGAGACCTTCATGCTGACACACGCCATGCTGGAACGGGGCCTGTGCAAGGACCTCGGCACCAGCGCGCGAGACCGACAGGAGTTCCGCCGCCGAGCGAACGAAGTCGCGCTGCTGCTTGCGGCAGCGGGGGTGCCGGTGGAACTCGAAGTGGACGATCAGAGCTCCCGGCGCTGAGCGCGGCGGTTCGACGGGGTTCGACAACTCGAGCTATCCTCTGCCAAAGCTCTCCGGCGCCTTTATGTGGGACGACATACTGCTGTTCGTGGCCATAGGCTTTGCCGCCCAGATCATCGATGGCGCGATCGGCATGGCCTATGGCGTCACTTCCACCTCGGTGCTGTTGAGCTTCGGCGTGCCACCAGCCACGGCAAGCGCCTGCGTTCACGCCGCAGAGACGTTCACGACAGGGGCCTCGGGCGCGGCGCACTGGCGGCTCGGCAACATCGACCGCCAGCTCGTGTGGCGCATCGCGGTGCCGGGCATGATCGGCGGCGCCCTCGGAGCCTACGTGCTCACCACTTTGCCGGGCGATGCGATCCGGCCCTATATCAATGCCTACCTGCTGTTGCTCGGCCTCCTGATCCTGTGGAAGGCGCTAAAGCACAGGCCGGCCCCGGGGCTGCCGCTGCGCGCTGTGCCGCCGCTCGGGTTCGCGGGCGGGCTTCTCGACTCGATCGGTGGCGGGGGCTGGGGACCAATCGTGACCTCTACCCTGCTCGGGCAAGGTGCGACGCCCCGCTACGCCATCGGCTCGGTCAACCTCGCCGAGTTCTTCGTCACGGCAACCATCTCGGCCACCTTCCTGCTGACCATCGGGCTCGAGCTGTGGCCTATCATCGCGGGCCTCGTCATCGGAGGAGTGCTCGCCGCACCGTTCGCCGCTCTCGCTACCAAGCATCTGCCGGATCGGGTGCTGATGGTACTGGTCGGCTCGGTGGTGGTGATCCTGAGCGCACGCGGCATCGCCACGGCGCTGCACTAGCGGCTGACCGCACCGGATCGGGTTGATGGGGGCGTCAGTCCGCGCGCATTGCTGCCGGTGGCAGTCTCGGCTATTTTTCGGGGCCGTATCGTCGTAGTTCAGGGCGTGCGCCCGAAAGCGGGGCGGCCGGAGACTCGAGGAATGCCCGTGCGCTCAATCCTCAGGCTGTTGGGGGAGAGAAGGCGGGTCCTGCTGGCGGGCGTCGGGCTCGTTGTGGTGGTCGGGCTTGCCGCGCGCGTCGGCGCCAACTGGTGGCGCGAGTGGCGCTATCAGGCCGCCGCGATGGAGATCGTCGGCCTTATCGAGCTGCCGCCGGGAGCCGATTTTCACACCAAGGTGGACGCCGTTCGAACGTTCATCAACGATCACAGCCGCCATGAGGCGGACGCCGAGTTCTATGCCGACTGGCGCACGCCGTATGTAATGGCCGAGAAGGTCGTAGCGTACGCGCGCGGCATCCGCAGCGCGCCGGCCCACATGGAATGCAGCACGAGGACCGCGCTCGCCTCGGCCGTCCTCAGGGGAATGGGCTTTGCAACGCGGCGTATCGATATCTATGACGCCGCCACCCTTAACTCGCATTCGTTTCTGGAGGTGCGGAACCCCGACACGGGCTCCTGGGAGGTCCAGGATCCGGACTACGACATCTTTTGGCGCAGGGCGTCCTCGGCGGAACGCGTTTCCACCCTGGAGGTCGCAGGCCGTCTGGAGGATGTCGTGCCGTGCGGACGCACGGGCTGCGGCTGGTCGATCTCGAGCCGCGAGGGGATACAAGCGAAGGACGTGCGCGTCTATCTCGATTTCATCGTGGTGCGGGAGCGCACACCTTCCCGCCGCTTCACAATGCACACGGTGCGAGCCGACCCGGCCAAGGTCTACAGCTATCGGTCGAGGACAGGGACATTCTGCGAGGTGCTGGCGAAGAACTGTCGCGACGGCTTCTTTCCCATCGGGGCAAGGGACCGGGTCGAAAATCCGTGAACCCGCTCAGCGGGCGAGCGCGACGTCCGCATGGAAGCGGTTGCCGGCAGTGGTGGGTGCGACGTAGCCGGCGCGAATGACGAAGTCTCCGAAGCGCTCACCTTCGCACCTCGACTTGGCATAGTCCATCAGCATCGGCTCGAGCAGCGCCACGATCCCGGCCTGATCAACATCCTGGGCGACCAGCTTGTTGAGCCGAGAGCCGTCGAAAGCGGCACCGAGATAGACATTGTAGAGGCCGGGGCTGCGGCCGACGAGGCCGATCTCGGCGAGGTAGGGCCGGGCGCAGCCGTTTGGGCAGCCGGTCATGCGAATGACGATATCGTCGTCGCGCAGCCCGGCCTTGTCGAGGACGTCTTCCAGCGCGGTGATGAGGCCCGGCAGCAGCCGCTCGCTCTCGGCAAGAGCCAGACCGCAGGTCGGCAGCGCGACGCAGGCCATACTGTTGCGACGCAAACCGGACGAGGTGGCGATAGCGATGCCGTGCTCGGCGAGGATGGCGTCGATCTTGCGGCGCGCGGCAGCCGTGACCTGAGCGATGATCAGGTTCTGGTTGGAGGTCAGCACGAGCTTGCCGGTGTGGATCGCCGCAATCTGGCGCAGAGCGGTGCGCAGGCTATGGCCGGGCCGGTCCTTGACGCGACCGTTCTCAATGAAAAGCGTCAGGTGCCACTTGCGGTCGGCGCCCTGCCGCCAGCCTGTCCGATCGCCGGTCGAGTCGAAGTGGAATGGCCGCGGGGGGGCAAGCCGATAGCCGAGGCGCGCTTCCAACTCGGCCCTGAAGGCTGCGAGCCCGCGATCCTCGATCGTGTACTTGAGGCGGGCCCGCTTGCGGTTCGCGCGATTGCCCCAATCGCGCTGGACGGTCACCACCTTCTCGGCAACGTCGACGGCCTGCTCGGGTAGACAGAAGCCGAGCACGTCCGCGGTGCGCGGAAAGGTGTCGGGCTCGCCGTGGGTCATACCCATTCCGCCTCCGACGGTGACGTTGTAGCCCGCAACCTTGCCGTCCTCGACGATGGCGATGAAGCCCAGGTCTTGGGCGAATACGTCCACGTCGTTGGATGGCGGCACCGCCACCACGGTCTTGAACTTGCGCGGCAGGTAATGGGCGCCGTAGATGGGCTCCTCGCCCGCACCGGCCGGTCCGCTGTTGTCCTCCACCTTCTCGCCGTCGAGCCAGATCTCGTGATAGGCGCCGGTGCGCGGCAGCAAGTGGGTGCTGATGGCGCGGGCGAGGTCCCAAGCCTCGGCGTGGGCTTTCGACAGGAAGGGGTTGGCAACCGCCATCACGTTGCGGTTGACGTCGCCGCAGGCGGCCAGCGTGTCGAGCAGGGCGGCGTTGATCGCCTGCATGGTGCGCTTCAGGTTCGACTTGATGACGCCGTGGAACTGGAAGGCCTGACGGGTGGTGAGCCGCAGGGTGCCGTTGGCGTAGTCGCTGGCGATCCGGTCGAGGGCCAGCCACTGGGCCGGCGTGACGACGCCACCCGGTACGCGTACGCGGACCATGAAGCTAAAGGCCTTCTCGAGCTTCTTCTTGGCGCGCTCGGCCCGGACGTCACGATTATCCTGGAGATAGGTGCCGTGGAACTTGGTGAGCTGGGCGTCGTCCTCGGAGATGGCGCCGGTCACCGCTTGGCCAAGACCCTCGGCAATGGTGCCGCGCAAGTAGCGGCTCCGCTCCTTGATCAGTTCGTTGTTCGAGCGTTTGTCGGTCATGCGGATCGGCGCGGCTCAAGATGCGTGCAAGCTCAGTAAACGTCGCACTGATAGCGGCCCGAGCGGCGCAACTCCTCGAGCCGAGCGCGGCCGGTTTCCCGGTCGCCGCCGAGCGGTTCGGCGAGGATGTCGGCGAGAGCGGCCTCGACGTCGCGGCCCATACGCTTCTCGTCGCCGCACACGTAAAGATGCGCTCCGTCCTCAAGCCATCGCAAGAGCTCGCCACGGCGCTCGAGCAGGCGATGCTGCACGTAGACCTTCTCGGGCTGGTCGCGTGAGAAGGCGACATCGATGCGGCTGAGCGCGCCGCTCGCCAGGTGATCCTGCCACTCGAGCTGGTAGAGGAAGTCGGTCGTGTAGTTGCGCGCGCCGAAGATGAGCCAGCTCGGTCCTTTGGCGCCCATTTCCGCTCGTTCCTCGATAAAGGCGCGGTAGGGCGCAATGCCGGTGCCGGCGCCAATCATGACGATCGGGCGATTGGCATCCTTTGGCAGGCGGAAGTGCCGGTTGGGCTTGACATAGACCCTCAGCCCGTCGCCGGTCTTGCGCCGGTCGGCCAGCCAAGTCGAGGCGACACCCTTGCGGTGGCGGCCGTGGGAGCGCCAGCGGACGGCGCCAACGAGAAGGTGGGTCTCGCCTGGATGGGCCTTGAGGCTCGAGGCGACGGAATAGAGGCGTGCCGGAAGTGGTCGCAGCAGGGCGGTGAGCTGCTCCGCCGTGATCCTCTCGGGGTGCTCCAGGAACAGGTCGATGAGCTGCCGGCCGGCGGCGTAGGCGCTAAAGCGTTCCGGCGTTGCGAGGGCGGCGACATCGCTGCGCCCGGTCAGCTTGGCGTAGGCCTCGATCACGGGGCGGCTCAGGGTGGTGATGTCGAAAGCGGTCACCAGCCTGCCGGCAAGGGCGTCATCGGCGCCGAGACCCACCGCGGCGAGCAGCTCGTGGGCGAGTTCAGGATCGTTCTCCGGAAGCACGCCGATGGCGTCGCCCGGCTCGTAGGCAAAGCCGGGCGCGGCGGTGGCAAGTTCGATGTGCCAAGTCTCGCTCGAGGACCCGGTGCCGTTGAGGTTGATGCGCTCGGTGATTTCTGCCTCGAGCGGGTGGTCGATGCCGAACGCGGGCTCGTCGAGAGGGTCGCCATGGCTCGCGGCCTTGAAGTCCACGTGCAGAATGGTGGCCGAGGGCTGGGTCTCGGTGGGCGCCAACGCGGCCAGCGCCGATTCCGTCCAGGCAGCAGCTTGCTTGGCGAAGTCGAGGTCGAGGTCGACGCGCGGCGCCGTCCGCACACCGCCCAGCGCCTCCAAACGCGCATCGATCGCACGACCGGTGGCGCAGAAGTTCACGTAGGCGGTATCGCCAAGAGCGAGCACGGCGAACCTGACGCCATCGAGGCGCGGGGCGGCATCGCCCATCAGCGAGCGGTAGAACGCAGCCGCGCGCTGGGGCGGGTCGCCCTCGCCCCAGGTCGAGGCGTAGACAAGCAGGTTCTCGACCTTCTCGAGCGCTGCAAGTTCGGCCTCGCCCATGTCCAGGACGCGAACATCGAAGCCCAGCTTCTGCGCGGACTTGCGCGCCTTCAATGCCAAGCCCTCGGCGTTGCCGGACTCGCTCGCATAAAGGATGGTGAGTTTGGCTTTGGGCCGGGCCGGCGCGTGCGGCTGGACGGCCTGCCCCTGGGCCGCATCGAGCCCGGCCAGGAAGCCAGCGAGCCAAGCCCGCTGCAAAGGCGTGGCGCGGCCGACGAGCCCGTTCAGCACATCGATCTCTTCCGTGGTGAACGGTGCGCTCTTCGGAAGGATCGGAACCACGCTCACGTCAAATCCCTCCGGTCATCCGGCTATCCATTGGGCGGCCACCGTGATCTCATGGGCCGGCCGCTCGGGGCCCGGCAGGGTGCCCTTCGCGCGGGAGGGGCGGAACGGGGCGACGTTGGCCGGGCGCGACAGGCGGGCCGCGTCCCAGTCCAGGCCGACGAAGATGATGGCCGGACCCCTCACCCCCTCTACAGCGATCGCTTCGGCGAGGTCGGCGAGCGTCGTCGCAATCACACGCTCGTCAGGCAGCGTAGCCTTCTCGACGATCACCGCCGACGTGCCAGGGTCGGCTCCCGCAGCGTGGAGCTTCTCCTGGATGAGAGGTGCGCTGCGTACACCCATGTAGATTGCGAATGCCTGCCCCTCGGCGGAGAGCGCTCTCCAATCGAGGTTGAGAGCGCCGTCGGCGGCGCCTGTGACAACCGAGAACTGACGCACCTTGCCCCGCAGCGTCATGGGCAAGCCGATGCTCGCGGCTGCGGCGTGGGCGGCCGTAACCCCAGGGACCACCTCCACCTCGATGCCGGCCGCGCGTACTGCCGCCATCTCCTCGGCGGCGCGTCCGAACACGAAGGGGTCGCCGCCTTTAAGGCGCGCCACGCGGTGACCTTTGAGGGCTTCGCGCACAAGGATCTGATTGATCGTTTCCTGCGGCATGGCCGGTCCGCCCGCGGTCTTGCCCGCGTCGATGCGAAGGGCATCGCGGCGCGCATATTCGAGGATGGAAGGGTCGACGAGGCGATCGAAGACAAGCACATCGGCTTCCTGGAGCCGCTGCTGAGCCTTGAGCGTGAGCAGGTCGGGGTTGCCGGGGCCACAGCCGATCAGCGTCACTAAACCGGGCGGCGAAGTGGCGCTGCGCGCCGCAGCAATCTCGCGCATCACCTCCCGCGTGGCAGAAATCTCATCGCCCGATAGAGCGTGCCGCCGAAACGGTCCGGCAAGCAGGCGCTCCCACAGCCGGCGACGGAGCAGCGGCGAGCCGATCTCGTCATGGACGCGCCGCCGAAAACGGCGCGCAAAGGTGGCCACGTTGCCGAAGCGGTCCGGCAGCCAAGCCTCGATCCGCGACTTGATCATGCGGGCAAGCACGGGGGCGGTGCCCTCGGTGCCGATGGCCACGGTCACGGGCGCACGATCGACAATGGCCGGCATGATGAAGGTGCTCGCCGCTGGGCCATCAACGACGTTGACCGGAATGCCACGAGCTCTTGAAGCCGCCGCGATCGCATCGTTGAGGGAAGGATCGTCGTCAGCGGCAAACACCAGGGCGGCGCCTTCAAGGTCGCGAGCCTCGGGACGCCGGGACACGTGCGTGATGGCGCCCGATGCAGCGAGGTTGGCGATCTCTTCAACAGCGCCGGTTCCGATGACCAAGACGGAAGCGTTGGTCTTGGCGAGCAGACGCAGCTTCTGCGCTGCCTTCTCGCCCGCGCCGGCGACGACGACGCGCCGGCCCTCCAAATCGACGAAAATCGGAAAATACCGCATCGGGGTCTGTCTCGATTGGCGGCAGACCGGGCATGGTCCGAGCCGTCATGCCGAAACAGTAATATTTTCTAAGCTGCGGTCAACTTGTCGGCGCAAAAAGAAACTGTTTGTCTATTATTGCGGCCTTTGGGCTATCCTATTCTAGCGTCTTGCGAGCCGCCGCTGCTCTCGTCCCCCTTTGGCCGAGGCCGCCGGACGGCGTTCGACTGGTGATGATGGCCGAGCGATGGGTCAATTGCCCTAATTGCCCTCAACCCGCACGCGTTCGTCCTCGTGCTTTTTCGAGATGGTCGACTCGCCTTTGGTGTGTTTTTGCCACTGGACATCGCGCTTCTCGCTGGCGGCCGGTGTCTCGGTGCGAGGACCCAAGAGGTCGGCAGGATTGGAAACCATGGCGGCGAAGTTGCGCTGGTTGGCACAGCCG